>Ga0256832_1000046_pt1 | contig 72665 bp, 49 predicted proteins | sample 134614metaG_FD_190534 | JGI IMG/M metagenome (GOLD analysis project Ga0256832, IMG submission 190534) | Hydrothermal vent microbial communities from Lau Basin, Pacific Ocean - 134-614 | ecosystem: Environmental > Aquatic > Marine > Hydrothermal vents | place: Pacific Ocean: Lau Basin | collected...
ATTAAAAAAGAATGCGATATTCCCATGATTTTGTTTCCGGGCAGTTCCTTTCAACTCAGTTACAAGGCTGATGCCTTACTATTGCTATCATTGATATCAGGTAGAAATGCGGAGTTATTAATCGGCAAACATGTAGTTGTTGCACCATATCTTAAACTAAGCCCCTTGGAAATAATACCAACCGGATATATGTTGATAGACGGTGGAGTACCTACCACAGTGACATATATGTCCAATACCAATCCTATACCGGCAAACAAACCGGATATTGCCGCTAGTACTGCTATGGCAGGTGAACTTCTCGGACTTCGCACTATATTTATGGATGCAGGTAGTGGAGCCCAAAATCCTATCTATAAAGAGATGATACAAGCGGTTTCCAACACCATAGATATTCCATTGATTATAGGTGGAGGAATCAAGACTCCTGAAAAAGCACATGAAAATGCAGAAGCAGGAGCTGACCTTATAGTCATCGGAGATATTATTGAAAAAACACCGGAATTGCTACCTGAGTTAGCTGATTCTATTCATTCATTCAACAAATAATTTATTTTGGCGAACAATGCAGTAGTCATCAGATCAACCGGCTCTTGGTATGAAGTGGCAACAAAGGAAGGCGAAATCGTAAAATGCCGTATAAAAGGTAAATTCAGGCTTGAAGGAATGAAACTAACCAATCCTGTCGCTGTAGGTGATATCGTTGATATAGAAATAGAAGATGTAGAGGAAAAAACAGGAATTATAAAAAAAATACACCCTCGAAAAAATATTGTAGTACGCCAATCTCCCCGCAAAAAACACTTTCTTCATCTCCTCGCCAGTAATATTGACCAAGCAGTGCTAATCGTAACAATCAATAAACCAAAACTAAAACAAGGTTTCATAGATAGATTTTTGTTAATGACAGAACCCTACAATATACCGGTTTCAATTGTATTTAATAAATCAGATCTTTACAATGAGGGGGATATGAGGGTTTTTGAATATCTCAATAGTATCTATCAGGAGATTGGGTACAACTGCTATCTTTGTTCTGCAACTGAAAATACAGGAGTAGAAGAAATAAAAAGTCAACTTAAAAATAAAATCAGTTTAATTGCAGGACAATCGGGAGTTGGCAAATCGACCTTGATAAATACCATTCAACCAAATCTTAATCTAAAAACAAATGAATTGAGCCAATATACCGGCAAAGGACAACATACTACAACATTTGCCGAGATGTTTGATTTGGATTTCGGAGGTAAAATTATAGATACTCCCGGTATAAAAAATCTTAGTTTCAACAACCTAGAAGTCTTGGATGTTGCTCATAATTTCAGAGAATTTTTCCAAAAATCCGACCAATGCAAATATTCCAATTGCACTCATAGAAACGAACCCGGTTGCGCAGTCAAAAAAGCAATCGAAGAAGAAGAAATATCAGAATTGAGATACTATAATTATCTGCAGATTCTCGAAGAAATCGAAGCTCAAAATTATTGGGAAAGACACAAGATGTGAAAACAAAGTGTTTTCTAATTCGATAAGAGGTTAAAAACCTCTATCTCAGCTACTTTCACTACCCTGAGCCGAAGTGTCTCCGACCTCTCGGCGAAACCACACTCACCAACCCTGAGCCATCCTTCTGTACAGCAGAACTCCGACCTTTTGACAAAACCAAATATTTTATTACACACTACTCTACTCTATCACCTTTATTCCCACCAATCTGTCATATAGCCCACCAAATGGACGCAGGTAAACCAATATAGTATAATCGTTTTGTGTCTGATACCAAGAGCCCTCAAGATTGGATAAATTGATATTTTCATCTTTGTCAACAGTGGCGTAATAATAGTCAAAAACTCCCTGTTTAAACAGGATTTTGCCGGTATATGCCTCCAATTCCTTATCGTACTTCAATTTATTTTCTTCGTACAGTTGCCAATCACAAAAACCACCAATCACATATACATCCTGATCCAGTAATGGCGCATTGGTTTTCAATGTAAAACTTACATTTGTATATTCACTGCTAATGGCAGCATTGGGATTGTCGTGGTTAAGAAAAAGATAATTGCCATTTATATCTTTATGAAAGAAATAATTGCTAAATCTCCGTATCTCATCCTCTTCCAATACAACTTCAACACCTCTTCTCCTGATATCTATTGATTGTATTTCCAAATTGGTATAGTGCAAACTTCTGGTGTCAAAATACCTGAATTCGTTCAGTGCTTCAAATACAAAAGGGTCAAATGCATCAAATTTGATATTGTCACCGACCAAATACTTCGGAGAAACATTACGTATGGCATCTATCCATTTATCATTTTGCAAAACCGTAACTTTTAGCTCTTTTAAGGGATCAACTATCCTAAAATTTTTATTGTTCAATACGATTTGAATACTCTGCGCTGTTCTATATCGCGATACATCTTTGGCATGATCCAATTCAGCCAATATTTTCAGTCTATTTTCAACCACCAAAAACCTTCTTGTAATAACAACATCATCATTCTCGTCATATACTATCAATAAATAATTACCCGAAAGCAACCATTTTGTATTTTCATTAGGTAATCGCAGCCTGTAGTGAGTATATTGAAGCAGTGTAAAACTCGAACTCTTGCTATCCTTTATTTCTTCACCATTGAACCCGTCAAGAAAATCATCTTCTGATATTTCGTCGCTAATATTCCAGTCCATATCACAATGAACAATCTTATAATAATAGTTCTTGCTATCACCATCGATATCGTCAAATTCAAAATACAAGGGTATGCCACTCAAGTTCGACACAGGATAAGAAAGGGGATTATTCCCTGCAAAAAACTTTACAGATTTTATATTTTCTTGATAAACATAATCCTCGTGATAAAAATCCTCTTGACTATTGGCAAAACCAAAAGCAAACAAAAATAGAATAGCTATAAAAACCCGCATTGACACTACTATTATTTATAATAAAAAACTAAAACTACCTAAATCCATCCCGAATACACTCAAAAAGTCAAAAGATAACAAAAAGAATCAATTTCAAATTTGATGTGCTTTCGTGCAGACACTATATTAACGCAAATCAACAATAAAATTATAAATATAACGCATTTAACAATTATTTTATAATATCCCCAACCCTTTTTTCTTTTCTATCGTCTATACTATTAGATTTGATTAAATAATAAAAAAATATAATTATGAAACACTTAGCCTTTTTACCATCAATTATATCATTATTCAGTCTTGTGATTTTCTTACAATCCTGTAGTTTTGACGAATGTAAAGAAACTCGCAGATATGTGTATTACAGACCAGTTCACAAAACCGTAGAGCAAATAAGGGATATAAAAATCCTGGGTCCTGAAGCTCTTAAAAATCCGGGCAAAATCTATGTTTACGGCGATTATTTATTTGTGAATGAAATCAACAGAGGAATACATATCTTTGACAATAGCGATGTCAATAATCCTGTAAATCTTTCTTTCATTTCTATATACGGAAATGTTGATTTGGCTATAAAAGACAATATACTTTATGCAGACAATTTATTTGATCTGATAAGTATTGATATCACAGATCCTAAAAACCCGCGTTTTGTAAATTCGGTTAAAGAAATATTCAAAAAAGTATATAGTTCCAATAGGAAGTATGTAGTAGAATATATACCAACGGATACATCTGTAGTCATTGATTGCTCAAATCCGTATTGGGTATACCAATATTATGAAAGAGATGGAGGCGTTTACGTTTCTAATGATAAGTTGGGCGAAAGTGGTTCTTCTTGGAATCCTCCACCTAATCCAAACGGAGTTGGTGGTTCGATGGCAAGATTTACTATCTACAAAAATAGCCTATATACGATAAATAGAAGTAAAATAAATGTTTTTAATATCACTAATCCACAGGCTCCGTATTTGACCAATACCGTTAATGTCGGTTGGGGGATTGAGACTCTTTTCCCATACAAAGACAATCTGTTTATCGGTTCAAATACAGGCATGTATATTTACAATCTCCAAAACCCCAACACACCTACTTTCCAATTTCAATTCAGACACGGTAGAGCTTGTGATCCCGTATATGCTTTGGGGGATTATGCCTATGTGACTTTGCGTACGGGTACCAGATGTGGAGGTGATGCAAATCAATTGGACGTATTGGATATAAAAGACCTTAAAAATCCTAAACTTATCAAATCTTATCAAATGTCCAACCCTCACGGACTAGGAGTGATTGGAGATAAATTGATTCTATGTGAAGGTGCATTTGGACTAAAGGTTTTGGATATAAAAGACAAAAAAAATATAACAGTTCAATCAAAAATCGAATCAGGAGACTTCTTTGACGTCATTCCTCTTAGTGAAGATGATATTATAGTGGTAGGCAAGACAGGTTTGTACCAGTACAAATTGGATAATTATCAGTTGAAAGAATTAAGCTTGATACCAATTGCATTAGAATAGGGTTGGTGATTTTCTTAGAGCAACAAGGTTATTCCGGCTATCCGAAGTACAAAGTAATTTGATAGTGGATGGTGTAGAATTATTTTTACTTATAAAAAATTAAAAAAATGACATATATTAAAAATTTTATTGCAATAATTATTTTGATTTGTATCTCAGTACAAGTTAATGCACAAAACAATGAAGTAACCAAAGATAAATTAGTATTAAAAAACGGAAGTATAATTTATGGCAAATTACTGAACTACAATCCGGCAAAAACCATTGAATTCAAACTTGCGGACAACACCGTTTTGTCTATACCTGATTCAAATATTGTAAGTATTCAGACAAACTATATATCAGATCAAAACAATATGCAGGATAACAATACTAAAAGGTTTTATAGTTATGTCGCTTTCAATTTATCCCCGGGTAATAGTATTGTCAATAACAGATGGTACGGTAGTGGTATTTCGGGTACGGGTATTGGAGCGGAATATACGATGCAATTCCGCTTATCCAAGTATGTGTTTACAGGATTTGGGGCAGGGATACAGACATACAATACATTCGAAAAAGCTATTTTTTACCCTGTTTTTGTTGATTTGATGACATTGGTTAAAAGCTCCAAATCCTCACCTTTTTTCAGATTACAATTGGGTTATAGCGCTATATCATCATCAAACGAAGATTATCTTACCGGTTATAAGGGTGGATTGATGTTTAATCCGGCTTTTGGGATAAAATTCGGGACAAAAAACCTGGATTATACTCTGGATTTTAACTATAAATACCAAAAGGCATCTTTTGATTATAAATATGATAAAAGTTCCAGTACAAAAGATATTATTTACAGGAGATTTTCATTTAGATTTGGAGTTTTATTTTAGCAAAAGATTTTATGAGCAAATATTCCGACAAGGATTTGATTGAAGCTTGCAAGAAAAATTCAAGGAAGCATCAAGAGATTTTGTATCTAAAATATTTTGATACGATGTACGGAATGTGTTTGCGCCAGACATCAGATGAATCCGCATCTATGAGTATAGTGAATGACGGATTTCTAAAAGTCTTTAAAAATATAGAAAAATATCAATTCAAAGGCTCATTTGAAGGATGGATTAGAAAAATCATTTACAATAGTATGATAGACCATTTTAGAAATTCTTCAGGTAAGCAAAAATTTATTGAAATAGATAAGAAACTGAAATTTACGGAAATCGATACGAATATTGAGTACGAAGAACTATTGGAAATAGTGGACACCTTGCCGGAAAATAGTAAAAGCGTATTTATCATGTACGCTATCGAGGGTTATAATCACAGAGAAATAGCAACTATTAAAGGAATACCTGAGGGAACTTCCAAATGGTATCTGTCACAAGCCAAGAAAAAACTTAGGGAATTATTAAGCAAAAACAAACTGCAAAATATAATATAAAAACGATATGGGAAAAAGAGATTTTGACAATAATTTGAAATATCAAGGTTGGGACCAAATGAGTACTATCCTCGATAAAGAAATGCCTGAAAAAAGAAGAAGCAAGAAGCTATTTTTTCTTATTTTTCTAATTCCTTCTTTACTGTTTTTAATAGTATCAGGTATAAATATCCTTGAAAATAAGAAACAAAATTCAAGTAAATTTCAAGTAAAGGCTCAAGTCCAAAAAACAAAAAACAATACAAAAAGCATCAAATCATATAATACCTATACTGGTGATAATAGTCAAACTATCGAAGAAAAATCAAATACAAATATTTCTGAAAAATCTTCAACAAAATCGAATAGCAATACTCATATTAATAATACACAAAAATATATAAAAACAAAGCAGAAACAAAGCAGAAAAGCACAAACCGTTAAAAATGATTTCGCCCTGTCTGAATTCGATTCAAGTAGCTCAAATACCGCGACAAAACCGGTAAATACCAGATTGTCCAAGACATCGAAAAACGATTATATCACAAATGTATCAAAGCTAAATTCACTACCTGTCCCAGATCTACAAACAAAGCAAAATATTGTTTACAATCCAATAATAAAATTAAAAAAACGCAAAAATATAGACTTATTTAACCCCTTTGCAGGAACAAAAATGTACATTTATTCCATAAAAGAAGAACCAAAAACTAAATTTGGTTTGGAAATCGGAAATAGGTTCTCATACAGCACAAGATTTTTTACGGATATTTCATTGGCTTATACTCAATCACAAATCGTAAGGCAGCAAATAATACTGAGGACAAAATTTATTAGCTCTATGGAAAGTAGTAATTATCTTTCTGAAAAAGATAGTATAGTTCTGAATAATAGAAGTTCAGACTTAAAGTTCGGAACATTGCACTTAAGTTTGGATCAAGGCTATAGATTTAACAACAAACTCAGTACTGCTATCGGAATAAGTATAGACTATACTAAATTGGTAAACAAATACGATTTTTCAGATCCACCTTCTGATTCAATTGAAAAGTTGTCAGGCTCTACAGATATAACACTCGATAGAATCAGGTATTCATCTCAAATCAATATATCGTACCGGATATTGCAAAATTTATCATTCAATATCGGTTACAAGCATTATTTTAACACTATCTACAAGATAAAAAGCTCTAAAGATACCGGATACTCAACGACAATCAATAACAAAAACAAGGTCTATAAAACATATATCGGAATAAGGTTTTGGTTCTGATATATCCGAAAATAACAAAGGGCTTCAAGTCTTAACCTAAAGCCCTTATAAAAGCAGAGTTTTTATAACTTACACGTCAAAATTTCACTTTATTATCAAATAATTTCGGTGATTTGTCTTGTAAGACACGGATTAAATCAAAAAGGTTGGGTAAAAAGGTGTTTTTTTTTACGTTGACACCATTTGCATCAATAAAGTAGTGATGATAGCCCCTAATGTACCCACAGCATAGCCCAAAACAGCAAGTATTACTCCTACAGTGGCCAAAGAGGGGTGAAATGCCGCTGCGACTATTGGGGCAGATGCCGCTCCACCAACATTTGCCTGACTACCTACAGCCAAGAAAAAGTATGGTGCTTTTATCAATTTGGCAACTATAATCAAAAGTAAGGCGTGTACCGACATCCATACCAGACCGATAACGATAAGCCCTTTATTGGCAAATATCAATGTTAAATCCATTTTCATACCTATCGTCACTACTAAAATATAGATGAATACACTTCCAAACTTGCTCGCTCCTGCTCCTTCATAATTTCTTGCCGGAGTGAAGGAAAGGGTGATAGCTATAATAGTGGATATGCTTATCATCCAAAAGAATTCGGACTGTAAAAATGTGAACATATTTCTGGTGGTTTCCGAATCAATACCTTTGACAAAAGATTTAAAAACCTCACTTAAATATCCTCCTGCAAAATGAGCAAATCCAACAGTTGAAAATGCTATGGTTGCCAAAATAATTAGATCTGTCAATGAAGGATTTCTTTCAACTTTCTTTGAGAAAGTAGTTACTTTTTTCTTTAATGCTTCAATAGCCGAAAGGTCTGAATTCAACCAATTGTCAATCTTTTTTGAGCGACCTATCCCAAATAGCAAAACAGCCATCCATAAATTCGCAACTACAATATCCACAAATACCATACCTCCATATAATTTCTGATTATAGCCGTAAATCTCCAACATCGCAGTTTGATTGGCTCCTCCTCCAATCCAACTACCGGCTAATGTAGATAACCCACGCCAAACAGCATCCGGACCTGCACCACCAACAGTTTCAGGCGAAACCAAAGAAATCAGATAAACCGCTACCGGACCACCCAGAATGATACCCACAGTTCCCGTAAAAAACATAATCAATGCCTTAGGTCCAAGGTTAAATACCGCTTTTAAATCTATGCTCAATGTCATCAGTACTAGTGCTGCCGGCAATAAATACCTGCTGGATACATAATACAGACTGGTTTTGTGGTGTACCAAAACTTCAGCTCCATTTTTGATTTCAGTGGTATCCCATTCCGGAGCTATTAAGCCCAATGTAGTTAGCAAAGCCGGAATCATATATGCCATAAATAGTCCGGGAATAAACTTATAAAACTTTTCCCAAAATCCACCTTTTAGTGACTCTGTGTAAAATACAAACCCCAAACTCAACATCAATAATCCAAAGACAACGGTATCATTAGTAAACACAGGTGCAGACATACTTAATTTTTTTTTGAACCCAAATATAAAATAAAATTTCTAATTTCTATCAGATGTATTTCATTTTTTCGCTTCTCCCATTCTTCACCTCTGACTCCTAAAGGAAGAATCATCCCATAATGCGAAAAAATGAAATGTGTCCTTTCTATCCTTCTAAACTATGAATAATCAACCCACTTCTTAATTTAGGCTCAAACCATGTAGTCTTTGGTGGCATTATATTACCCGAATCAGCTATATCGATCAATTGCTTCATCGAAACAGGATAAAGTGCAAATGCTACCTTCCAATCTCCGGAATCAACTCTTTTTGATAACTCGCCCAATCCTCTGATTCCTCCAATAAAATCAATCCTCTTCGATCTACGCAAATCCTTGATACCTAGAACAGGTTCCAATACATTTTCGGTAAGTACGGTCACGTCTAAAGTGCCTATGGGATCGCTATCGTCATAAGTTCCTTCTTTTGCAGTCAGTAAATACCATTTTCCATCCAGATACATACTAAACTCATGCAATTTTGAAGGCTTTAAGATATCATCCGATTCTTTGATTATATCAAATTTACTTTTTATTTTCTCCAGAAATTCAGAAGAAGACAAACCGTTCAAATCTTTAACTGTTCGGTTGTAGTCCATGATTGCCAATTGATCATCCGGGAAATGAACTACCAAAAAATAATTGTATTCCTCTTCACCGGTATGATTTGGGTTTTTGGCTTTTTGTTCGGCTCCTACCAATGCAGCAGCTGCAGTTCTGTGATGACCATCAGCTACATAAGTATAAGGTATTTTCTCTGCAAATATCTTGGTGATATTATCGATGACGGCTCTATCATCGATTACCCAAAAGTGATGACCGATACCATCTTCCGATACAAAATCGTATTCAGCAGCTTTATTCTTGATAATATCATTCATTATATCGTCTAATTCCTCAACTTTTGGAAAAGCAAAAAACACCGGTTCAATATTAGCATTATTTACACGAATATTTATCATCCTGTCTTCCTCTTTATCAGGTCTGGTCAATTCGTGTTTTTTGATAACTCCGGTAAGATAATCCTCAACTGAAGCACCGGCTACAATACCATATTGTGTTCTACCATCCATGGTCTGACCGTAGATGTAGTAATACTCCTGAGGGTCTTTTACCAATATACCTTCAGCCAGAAATCTGTCAAAATTCTCCCTTGATTTGTTATATACTTCATCGCTATGCTCATCAATACCCGGAGCAAAATCAATCTCTGCTCTGGTAATATGCAATAAAGAAAAAGGATTTCCCTCAGCCATTTTTCTGGCCTCTTCAGAGTTCATAACATCATACGGAAGACTTGCCACCTTCTCAACTAATTCCTTTGGTGGTCTGATTCCTTTGAACGGTTTTATTTTTGCCATAACGTATTATTTTTATTGTGTGGACAAAAATAATATAAAAAAGGAAAAGTCAAAGCACTTTAAAAAGAAATATAGTATATATTCTTTGTTTAGGTAGTTACCAGGAATCTTATTCATTTTAGTATTAAAAGGAGTTAATATACTTTTCCTTTTCTCATTTGTTTAACAAATTCCGATAAACTTTTCATTATATGCAATTAAATATAGATTTATGCAAATATAAAAATTTATATGCAATTAAATATAAATCATTGAAAATACTTTATTTTATATGCAAATACATATAGCTTAGGTAAGACACCTATTTTAGTAAAGATACTAATTAATCGTAGAATGCTCCATACAAAAAGCAGGTGCATTTCATTTTTTCGCATACAAGTTTAATTTTTTTATTTGCACAGACCGTCCCGCTTATGAAATCAATCCGTTTTACTTCTATATACTACCTCAATGTGCCGTTAGGCACAAAACATGGGTAAAAAAGGCTATTAACCAACTAAAATGCGTGCCGTAGGTACGCTATGTTGCCCACATCAACAAAATTTCTTGTAATAACGCAAAAAATTGAAATGCACCTCAAAAAGCCTGCTTACTGTCAGATTGTAAATAATGGCAATATCAAAAAAGCGCTCCGTGAAGAGCGCTTTTAATAACAAAACTAAAAATTATTGACAATTAATCTTATTTTACTTTATGGTATAGACGATCAACTTCTTCCCAATTTATTACATTGAAAAAATCACTGATATATCCACCTCTTTTATTTTGATGTTTTAGATAATATGCGTGTTCCCATACATCCATACCCAATATCGGGCTTCCTTTGATTTCAGCAAATTGCATCAAAGGATTGTCTTGATTCGCTGTAGATCCAATCCTAAGATTTCCACATTCAAAGGTCAACCAAGCCCATCCTGAACCAAATCTCCCCAGACCTGCTTTTGTGAATTTTTCCTTGAATTTGGCAAATGAGCCAAAGGTATCATCAATATGCTTTGCCAAATCACCTGAAGGTTGACCACCACCATTTGGTGACATTATTTTCCAATACATAACATGATTGAAATATCCTCCTCCATTATTTCTTACCGCTTTATTACAAGGATCAACAGTGGCCAATATCTCTTCAATAGTCATATTTTCCATATCGGTTCCTGCAATTGCTGCATTAAGACCATTAGTATATCCTTGATGATGTCCTGTATGATGAACTCTCATAGTAGCTTCATCAATATAAGGTTCTAATGCATTGTAATCATAAGGTAATTCAGGTAATTCAAAAGCCATATTTCTGTTTTTATTTTGCGAATAATACAAATTTAACACAAATACAAGCTATTTGTTGGTCTTATTTTAATTTAATCTTAATAAATGTAGTGGAGGCGACAAATTTTTTACATTAACATTACATGATTATCATAATTTTTTTTCTATTCATTTAATGCCCATTTCAAAGCCTTTTCTTTCGTTGCTCTAAATATAGTGTTGTGTTTTTCTTTAGGTTCATAAGAATATTCCCATTGTAATTTGCTTGGTGCATTATCTTTTAAAATTTTAGCCAATTGATTCGTATATTGCGCAATGGAGTATTTATGATTTTCCAGGCTTGAACCCGCAAACCAAAGTTTTATTTTTTTGTCCGGAAATTTTCTTAAAAGTTCATCCGCTTTTCTTACTAAGTAATGATCATTCCACCATATTGAAGGATCTATAGCAATACAAAAATCAAAGATTTCAGGATGTTGCATAAATGTTTCCATCACAAAAAGTCCTGCTAAAGATTCTCCAATAATTCCCTTTTTATCTGAAGTTCGGTATTTGCTATTTATATCCGGGATTAGTTCTTGAGTAATAAATGCTCGGAAATTTTTTGCTCCATCTGTCAAAGGACAATATTGCTCATCTTCCTTTGTTTCCGAATACCCCGTTAAATCTCTTCCTCTGACAGTATTTTCGATTCCAACAAGAATAATTGGTTGAATAGATTTTTCTTTAATAAGTTTTTCTAATGTGTTCGCAATATGAGGAAAATCTTCTTTTATTCCACCATCAGGCATATACAATACAGGAAATGAATCATTGCCTTTTTCATATGTTGGCGGAGTCCAAATGTTTATTATTCTTGTTTCTCCCACTTTTTTAGATTCTATCTTTATAGTGTCGTGTTTTGGAATCGGGTCATTATATTCAGGAGTATTATTACAAGCTATTATGAATAAAGACATCAATACTAAATAATTCAAATTTCTCATTTTATTCGGTTTTTTTAGTGAATGACAAACGACCCATTTTATACCGTAAAAGGGTGCTTCGCCAAGGGCAATTTTGCAAAAGGGTGATAATCTCCTTTCAATCCTACCGGAATTTGATGTCTTATATCATGGACAATATCGATTGCTTGTTTTGAATCTTCCAAACCAAATCCCTGTCCTGACAATATATGTTCATAACTCTTTGTGTGCAATTCTGTAAATCCTCCACTAAATTCAAATGTGTCATCACCTATAGTTATAGCTCTATAAGTTCTCAATCCCTTTGCACGAACATCTTCCGGTATAGTATTGTAGTTTATACTTAAAAAATATCTAACTCTTGCCCTGTCAAATTCAAGATACCCGGCAGCTCTATCATGAGTGTGAATATGGACGATATTCTTATTTATTTTTCCAAATATCCATCCCAACATATCAAAGAAATGCACTCCGATATTAGTAGCAATACCACCGGATTTTTTCACATCTCCTTTCCAACTGGTATAATACCAATGCCCTCTTGAAGTAAGATAAGCCAAATCTATATCATAGATCTTATCCTTAGGCCCGTTTTCAATTTTATTCTTCAATTCGATTACACTTTGATGCAATCGCAGCTGCAATATATTGTATATTCTTTTACCTGTTTCAGCCTCTTTATCTTGTAATGCTTCAAGATTCCAGGGATTGAGAACAATGGGTTTTTCACATATCACATCAGCCCCTCTATTAAGACCAAATCTCATATGTGCATCGTGAAGGTAATTTGGAGTGCATATACTCACATAATCCAATTTTATGCCGTTTCTTTTTATCTTTTCAATATGTCTGTCGAAACGTTCAAACTCGATAAAAAAATCAGAATCAGGGAAAAAGCTATCCATTATTCCCACCGAATCAAATGGATCCAGAGCTGCAACAAGATTATTTCCCGTATCTTTAATCGCCTTCAGATGCCTTGGAGCTATATAACCGGCTGCTCCTATTAGTGCAAAATTTTTCATAGTGATAATATTATAAATAGTGAGTTAAAATGTGAATGTTTTATTTATTTCCCTATTGCGTTGACCTCAAAACCAATCTCTCTTAATTTTTTATGATCGAGAATATTCCTTCCGTCAAAAATATATGCAGGCTTATTCATGTTATCATATATTTTTTGCCAATCATAATCTTTAAATTCATCCCATTCGGTAATAACAGCTATCGCAAAAGCTCCTTTCATAGCGTCATAAGGATTACCGGAATAATTTAGATATTTTCTATTTTCTTTCGGACTTCTTGTCTGTAGATAATCAATATCTTCAAACATTCTTTTTTTAGTGACTTTCGGATCAAAGACAAAAATATCAGCCTTATCTTCCATTAAAATATCCGCGACATAAATGGCTGCTGATTCTCTAGTATCATTGGTATCTTTTTTGAATGCCCAACCTAGAAATGCTATTTTCTTTCCTGACAATGTATTGTTCAATGAAGCGATTATACTATCTGCAAATCTGTTCTTTTGATAGTCATTTATTTTGATAACATTCTGCCAATAATCCGCCACTTCATCCAATCCGTATGACTTGGCGATATAGACCAAATTCAATATATCTTTTTGGAAGCAGGAGCCACCAAAACCTACAGATGCTTTTAAAAACTTAGGACCGATTCTAGAGTCCATACCAATGGCTTTTGCTACTTCATCTACATCAGCTCCCGTTTTATCGCATAGTGCGGATATCGCATTTATCGATGATATTCTCTGAGCAAGAAATGCATTTGCAACAAGTTTTGATAATTCCGATGACCAAATATTGGTTTGTAGAATCCTTTCATCCGGTATCCATTCCCTGTATATATCAGAAAGAGCCTCGATAGCTCTAAGACCATCCTCTGTTTGTTCCCCACCTATAAGTACCCTGTCAGGATTATTCAAATCCCTTATCGCTGTTCCTTCCGCTAAAAATTCGGGGTTTGACAACACCTGAAACTTCACACCATTACCGGTATTTGACAGAATTTTATTTACAGCTTGTGCTGTTTTAATCGGAATTGTAGATTTCTCAACAACTATCTTATCCGTTTTTGCTACTTTAGCTATAGTTCTGGCACTTGACTCAATATATTTAAGGTCTGCCGCCATCCCCTTTCCCTTACCATAAGTTTTTGTGGGGGTATTTACCGACATAAAAATCATTTCGGCATATTCCAATTCTTTTTCCACTTCTGTTGAAAAAAACAAATTTCTTCCTCTCGCTTCTGCTACTACTTCTTTCAATCCCGGTTCATAAACAGGCAAATCATCAAGATTATCACTGTTCCATCGTTTGATTTTTTCAGTATCCAAATCCACAACTGTTACTTTTATATGAGGACATTTTTGTGCTATTACAGCCATTGTCGGTCCACCTACATATCCGGCGCCAATACAACAAATTGATTTTATTTTTTCAGGAATATTCATTAGATTAATTATTATTTATTGGCTGGAAGAAAACAGGCACATACCTGATAATATGAACTAATATCAAGCCTGATGTATTTTCTTACAGTCACTGTTTTTCATTAGAGCACAAAGATATGCATTTGTTTTATCCAATATGAATTTTAATTATTTTTTTAACAAAAAAACATTTCCTCCAAACAAATTTAGGGTCTATTTTAATGATTGATGCCGTAAATTTTTTGCCCGAGCATAAGATTAGCCCCAAACTTCAGTTAGCCCAGAGTGCGCTTCAGCGTACTTACCCACTAAAAAAATAAAATTGAATAAATGTATCATTTTAGAATTTATTTGGTATAATTTGTATATTGCAGCCATAGTTGAGATTATGAGTTTAAAAAGATTTGTCAAGGATACTGCCGTTTACGGAATCGCCACGATATTGCCTCGAGTGATAAATGTCTTATTGCTCAGACTGTTTACCAATGAGATGAAAACAGATCAATTTTCTGATGCAACTTATTTCTGGATATTTGCTTCTCTATTCAATGTTTTGTTGACGTATGGGATGGAAACTTCTTTTTTCAGGTTTTTCACAAAGTTAAATAAAAACAAAAAGGTCTTAAATACAGCTTTTAGTTCTATATTAATTTCAAGTTTTATTTTTCTCGCGGTAATATTGTTCTTTAGATCTCAAATAGCCGGCATACTCGGATTTGATGTCAAGTACTTTACCATCTTGGTTTGGGTAACATTTCTCGATACTTTGGTTGTCATACCATATGCATATCTAAGAGTTACAAACCGTCCGCTAAGATTTGCATTCTACAAGATAACCAATATCTTATTTTATGTGATAGCAATTATTTTCTTTTTTAAATTTTTACCTTACTTGACTGATATCAATCCGGAATTAAGTTCCATATTTCAAAACAATAATAATGCTGTTTTCATTTTTTATTCCAGTTTTTTTGCAAGTGCAATGACTTTGGTTTTATTTGTTCCTATATTAATAAATTTCAAGTTTGAAATCGACAAAAAGCTTTGGAAACAAATGATGCGATACGGTATCCCTATAATGGTGGCAGGTTTGGCTTATATCATCAATGAAAATTTGGACAAATACTTAATCAGGAGGATGATCAGTCCTGAGATTATGGGGGCTTATGCAGCTACATACAAAATTGGGGTATTTATGTCCTTGTATATAACAGCTTTCAGGCTGGGAGCTGAACCGTTTTTTTTCAGCCAAAGCAAGGAGAGCGATGCTAAACAAAAATATGCTACGATTTTATTGTGGTTCACTATTGTGGGCTCGATTTTCTATGTATTTGTAGTGGCGTATATGGATATAATTTCCTCATTTTTTCTCAAAAAGCAAGAGTATTTGATTACTTTGGCTATTGTTCCTGTAATTTTATTAGCAAATCTATTGCTTGGTATATATTATAATCTTACTATTTGGTACAAACTAACTGACAAAACAAGATTTGGTATGTATTTATCTGTTTTTGGAGCTATAATTACCATATTAATCAATATCTTGTTAATTCCCGTTTTTGGTTTTATGGCAGCAGCGTGGGCTACTGTTGCAGCGTACGGCTCTATGGCTATTGTCTCTTATATTCTAAGTAAAAAATACTATCCTATTGATTATGATATAAAAAAAATAGCTTATTATTTATTAACATCAGCCTTATTATCTTATTTGATTTTCAAATACTTCTATGATGATCTAATAATAAAAACCTTGATTTTTACCGGATATGGACTAATGATTATCCTTTTAGAAAGGAAAAGTTTGGCGAATATGATACAAAAACAATAAATAAAATACACCAATCAATGCACATAAACCCTCTTCACTCTTGGAGCTATTCTCGACAAGATTTCATATGAAATGGTATTGACGGAACGAGCGCATTCTTGCAGGCTGATATTGCTGCCAAAAATCTCTACCTCATCACCTGTTTTGACACTATCCAAACCGCTTATATCAATATAACAAGTATCCATAGAAACATTTCCCACAAAAGGGACTTTAGTTCCATTGACCCAAGCCATATTATTGTTGTTTCCAAAGATTCTAAATAATCCATCGGCATATCCCAATGGAATAATGGCTATTTTTCTATTGTTATTTTTTTTGTATCTAATACCGTATCCTATCCCATCTCCGGGTTTTATCGTTTTTATCTGAATAATTTTGGTTTTTAAAGTATGTACTGCTTTGAGTTCTTTTGAAATAATACCTGAGATATCATCTCCGTGCATCCCGATTCCAAGGCGAACCATATCAAAATGAGCTTCCGGAAATCTTATTATGCCGGCACTATTCAATATATGCCGCATTGGACTATTGGAAAGAACCGGTTGAATTTTATCGTACATTTTTTCAAACAATCGTATTTGCTTATATGTAAAACTATCCATTTCTTTATCCTCACTTGCTGCAAGATGTGAAAAAACAGATACTACTTTTATATTATTATTCGATTTTAAATATTGGATTAATTCATTTATCCGGCTTTCTTCAAAACCAAGCCTGTGCATTCCCGTATCAAGTTTCAAATGAATCTTCAATTCGTCAATATCACATTTTTTAAACTTCTCAAATTGGCTAAAATCGTAAAACGCCGGTTCAAGATTATTTTCGAGCAATATTTTGAAAAAATCAATTTCAGGATTGAAAACCAATATAGGTTTTGTTATCCCGTTTTGCCTTAATTCCACCCCTTCATAAGTATATGCTACAGCGAGATAATCTACACCTATCTTTTCATAAAACTTAGCCAACTCTATCGCACTTGATCCATATCCCGATGCTTTTATTACCGCACAAAACTTCGTGCTCTGCCCTAAAAATGACTTGTAAATGTTTACATTATGTTCCAATGCATTGAAGTTAGTCTCTAATACTGTTCTTGACACCATTTGCCCCTTACTGTTTTTTGGTTATAATCAAACCCTTATGCTTATTTAAAAGTATATCTTTGACTCTATTTTGCCATATTTTTTTGAATTTTGACTGCTCGTCCTCCGTAGCTGTCCCACCAATACATTTTTGTAATAATGGAAGCATATCTTTATTTTGCTTTACTACTGATGGATTATAAATCATTTTTATAGAATCTCCATTATACTCAAACTCAATGTCGCAATCCAAATTATCATCGTAAAACAATTTATTTTTTCTACTCATCCTCCCCCCAATACCTCCAAAACCACTTTCATCATTCACACCGAAAATATAGGCAGCTACATTTGCAACTACTCCATTAGTGCCATTCTCCTTAGATCCTTTTGCAATAATCTTAATATTGCCTCTTTCGAGCAATTTACTTTCATTTGAAAAATAATCATTTGCCTTAAAACACATAAGATAAGCGCCGGCAACAGTTGGACACGAATGTCCTGCAAACTTTACCACATCACTGTAATTAATTTCAATTATTCCATCCTCTATAGCTCCTAAAATATCACTTAAAGGATCATAAAGTTTGATTACCGGTATTTCTTTAAAAAAATCTGGATATTTCATACTTCAATATATTAAAAAATTGTGAATATATGTTTCAAAGAACAAATATAATCAAAAACAATTAACCTGCATTTGGGTGGGTGTATTTAATTTTTTCGCATTGTGAGTTCTATCCATCGATTTTATGGAAAGATAATATTTCCCGCTGTACAGTGGGATAAATGTGAATAACCGTGGGTGAAACCCGCGGTATCCGAACAAGTAAAATACAACTCCAGATGAGTTGAATATCCATACAACATAATAATTGATAATTGAACACCTTTCGGCGTTCATATTCCTTCTCAAATTTACCCCGCATTTCATACGGGGCTAATCATATTAAACCACAGTCGTGGTTTTGCTCTCTCATATATAAACCAAAAATGCGTTTTACACATTAATCCCCCAAATAAGTTTTTTTAGGGCTAATCTAATATAGTCGGCATCCTGAAATCATTTACCGAAACATACAGAGTAGCTTTTAACTTCAGATAAGGGGTACGGGCAGTTGTGCCATAAAAAAAGACTCCCTTCAACGTTTTGAAGAGGAGCCCATCCCAAAAACAGTAAACAAATCTTTGGTCAAAGTTTGCCGGTCTCTGTTCAAGACCGGCAACTTCAACTATATCCTATTTGATTAAAATCATTTTCTTTGTAGCTGTATAATCTCCTGTCTCAAGTCTGTAGTACAATACTCCTGAAACATTCAAGTCAGATTTCTTGATTCTTACAGTATTCATTCCTTTCTCGAAGTCTTTTGAAATTACTTTCAATACTTTTCCTGATAGATCGTAGATACTCATTGTACCGGTTGAACTTTCAGGTAAGTTGAAACTAATGTCAGTATAAGTTGAGAATGGGTTTGGTGTATTTTGATACAACTCAAATGTATTCTCATCTGAACCTCTGAATTGCAACTTCACGTCCATTACTTCAAGATTGCTATTGTATGCTTCTTTCTTAGTAACACTAGAGTTAATACTCATGATATCACTCAAATTAGCATTTTTAACAGCATTGAACTTAAGTGTAAACAATGGCTCATCTGTACTTGAAATAATTTCACTATTTTTATCCCAACTCATTGTCAATTTACCATTTGTTACTCTACTTGTACCGATATTTGAATTATTAACTTCAATCAACCCTGACTCAACTCCTTCAAATTGCATTGCATTCACATCAAAATCAACAGTGTATTGGAATCCTTCAACATTATTGAAATCACTTGCATATACAGGTACTTCAACTTGTCCGGCTTGTACATTCATATCATCAACTGACAATACCAACTCATCAGCACTTCTCGCTTCAAGTACATTCAATGACATATTAACATCTCCCAATTTTATTCCATAGTAGTTTACAAACATATCATCAGTTGGCTTGATTTTCAAACCTTTTGGCAACTCGTCAGTCATTGGATGTGACGGATTAGCAAATGTGTAATCTTTTGGCAAGAATATCCATGATTCTCCAATATCATCTATACTTCCAAGTATCAATTTTCTGATTTTCAATATATCTGATGCTGTGATTTTTTTATCATTATTAACATTAGCAGCAATCATCTCATAAGGATTAGCAAATTTCTTGATTCCTAACAAATGCTTTTGAATCAACACTATATCCAAAGTAGTAATTCCACCTAAATCATCACCATCTTTACTCAATGCTAAATTGTAGTTTCTATTTGAATTTACATCAAATTCAAAAGTTCCGTTTGTGCTTGTATTCTGTGGGGCTTCTTCGCTTCCTTGTAATTCAACTTTGACATTGCTGATAGCCTCATCTTCTGTAGTTGTTACCATACCTGAAACACTTACCAGACCATCAGGAGCATCACATGCATGATTGTTGTCTTGGAAGTCTATGTTTGTGATACAATAATCTTGAGTAATAGTACCATCAGGCAATAATGCTGTAACCCACATTTCAACCGGCTCTAAATGTCCAACAGCAGGATCAACTGAATACCAACTTGGATCAGGATTATCATTTCCACAGTAATAAGTTCTTCTTACATCAGTTGTATCAGCGCTGAATGAGTACTTCAAATCATATCCACATGGGTGAGATGACTTAGCACAACAAACTTCTACTAACTGAGCACCAACTTCTATCATAGCCCAATCAGCTATACCATCTGTACCTGCATCCAAAGGCATCATTTCAATAACTATATGATCTATACATCTAGGTGTAGGTTTCTTGCAGTTCTTAATTGTGAAGAATTTATCACAAACAGCTTTGTTTCCGCATTGATCCCATACAGTCCATACTATTCTGTGTTTTCCTATCGGATATGTTCCACTTGCAGAAGCAGTAGCTCCTGAGATAATAGGATTAGCAAAAGTTTTTGAGTCCACGTCGAAAGAGCCATCATCGTTATAGTCTATTCTATATCTCCACCTTAGATTATCATCAGTAGTACATCCATCATGAGCAGACATTGACAATTCGATATATCCACCTTCACATTCTGAATCATAAGTACAAGTCTCTTTATCTTCACATGTAGTTGTAAATTCAGGTGGTGTATTTTCACTTATCATTATTACTTGATCCCAAGACCATGTATAGAATTTACCAGCTAATTCAGGATGTTTAGGATATGGATTAGGATATCTTTGACACCAATCCATTACGGTCCAATGTCTGATTACTTTGAAGCAAACTCCTTCTGCATCAAGTCTATCATCATTGAAATGGAATACATCATCTTTGTAGTTAGCTGCTACCATCGCACAGTTATCATCATTCATTATTGGATAACCGGTCACATCAGGTCCGTATGCAGCTTCGTTAGAACACGCTGTCATATTTTTATCTCTAGGCCATATGATATTATCATCTGTGAATGGATGAGGATTAAAGAAGTGAATAGTTTGTGTACAGCTTGCTGAACCATTAGGATCTGATACTGTGAAAGTTCTAACTATTTCTCCTGTATTACATTGTGTTCTATTATCAACAAAAACATCATTCATCTCAAGATTACAGTTATCTCTTGACCAACCATCTTTGAATTTGAAATTTGTCTCAGGCTTATCACAATCCCATGTGTCTGTAGAGATTTGTCTGTATTGAGAACCATAATTACCACTAATTGTGTGTACTTCTCTATTGTCATATCCTTGTACTACTGTACCAAATGCTTCAGCTAATCCTGCTTTGTCAAGTACAAATGGATAAGTACACTCAACACATATACTTGGAGGACAAGTTATTTGTGGAGGAAGTTTGTCTTGAACAGTTACTTGTACCATACAGTCATTATGTCTTCCTCCTTTGTCCCAAACTCTCATTATTACGGTAACAGGATCATCTGTTATATCATCGCAACAGAAAGTAACATAGTCAAAGAAGTTATTTACATCCGTATCTACATGACCTTCACAATCTATTTTATTATCCATTCTTCTTACTCCAAAATGATCAATAGAACAGTCATCATATGATCCGCTATCAAATGATGGAGCAAAAATTTGAGCTTCACCATCATATGTCAATGATACTGTAGTAAATTGTTGACAAACAGCAACCGGCGGTGTGTTGTCTTCAACAGTAACAGTCCATTCACACTCAGTCTTGTTTCCGCAATTATCGTAAGCAGTATAAGTAACAGTATTAACACCAAGAGGTAAATCTCTTGATACAGTGTGTTTTGTTTCATTTGTATCGGCAAACATCACAGGATGTCCCAAATCATTCATTACTGCAATAGTCCACACAGTGTGTTCATGACACTCGTCAGTAATGGTAGGAACAGGGAATGTATATCTTGCACCACAATCCAATGCACCTGCACTTGTAGGATCAAAATTACCTACTGTATTTGTTGTGATTGTTTCATTTTCCGGACAAACTATAACAGGAGGTATCGTATCAACCACCTCTATTGTTTGGAAATTTGGGAAAGTGAATAACCATGGATAATTACAAGTTTGTTCAGTTACTGACCAAGTTCTAAGTACTTTCTCAATACATGTTGGACAAGTATTAATAGTTACATCTATATATGTTGCGGCAACCTTACAAGCAAAATTACAATTATTATCTAAAACAACTGTATCTGTTGCATCATGCTGTGCCTTTTCAAAATCAGTTGGAAAATTATCCGGATATACCAAGTAAGGCCAACCTGTCTTGTTTGGGTCAAAATCTCCATTTGTGTCTTTGTAAGAATCAGCATCCTTACAAGAAATAGCAGTACCGTGAGCTTGTACCAAATCTTTTGGCCATTTTACCATAGCACCTAACTCCAATTGAGTTAATCCGGTAACTCTAATAACAATACTACATGTATCGGACTGATTTCCTGATTCATCTATTGCTATAAAGCTTCTGTCTATTATTCTATTTACTAAAGGATCTACAGTAGGATCTGAACAATCATTGTCCCAAATCTTATCATCTATCTTTACTATATTAAGCTTATTATCAGGAGTACAGTTATCTGCAACTACCGGAGTATAAACTTCTTGATCGTAGCATTTGATATCAATAGTATCAGTAGGGCATGTAAATACAGGAGGCATTTTATCCGCAACATCAAAAGTTAACATCGCTGAATTCAATACATTGTGTGCTGCATCATGAGCTTCTATCATCAACATATACGGCCCACCAATAAATGTATTATCCAAGACAGCATTTTCTGTCATCGGAATAAGTACGGTTGAACCATCCGCGCTTCTTACTTCAAATTCATAGTGGTCAGCAACGGCGCATTTTGCTCCGTCATCTGTCAGGAACATATTCTCCATAAGCATAGCATCGCAATTGTCATCGCTTAGTATCACATGAACGTGATCTTCAGCGTTCAATTGGCATTGTGCATTCAGCTGTGTGACACTGAAAGAAGTGAACAAAAAGGCTACTATCATCAGCCAGTTTTTCACTGTTTTAGTTTTTGTAAAATTCGTTTTCTTCATGAGAACCATTGTTTTAAGTTAAAAAATACTGTTTATAGGGATGCCACATCACCAATGACAATTGGTACATCTATCCCAAACAAATCAATTAATTTTTTGAGTTAATAAAATAAATCCGAGCAATGGCAAACCATCGCTTATACTATTATCATACTACATCCCAATCAAAGGAATCTTTAAGGTTGGCTGCGTTGAACAATATGCCCTCACATAGATAATCCATATTTCCCGCTGTACATCAGGAAAGTGAAACCCTAAGCTATAAACAAATCAAGGCCGTCGCCAATCAAAGTCTATTAACCTAACATAATACCCAATAAATCATCTACGCTCTGCACACACCCTTCAACACAAATATGTAGTTTTCTTAGTTTGCAATTCTATATGCCGGACACATTCCATACATCAAATCAAATTGATGCAAGCAGCCGGCTTATATCAAACAGATAGTATATGTTTTTTAATAAAAATTTATCAAATCGTAAATAAAAATACTATTGATAAATCTTATCTATAAAAACTATTAAATACTATTACAAATTTGATATAACAATATCTCATTATCATTAAATCACACAGGTTGGAATAATTGGCCTAAAATACAAATCGAATTAATCTTCTCAGTTATCAATTCAAATATTTTTTCCAATAATGTATAGTTTTCTTATTATCACATTGCAAATATATAACTAATAATCATATGTGAGTAGAAAAGATATGCGGTATATTTTAGATTAATACATTTCGCTATTTATATTATATTGTGATACAGGGTTATATAAAATATATTTTTTTATAATTTATAGGAAATTTATAAAAAATTAATTTTTATGATAAACTAAAAGAGGGATAGATGAGTTCAATGCCAATTTTTTTGTTAAACTTTTGTGAAATAATTTATCCCAAAATTTCCTGTGCTTTGTTGCCATTATCAATACATCTATATTCTTGTCTTCTATACACTTATTTATACCTTTAATAAAAGAGTTTGACTTAATAGTATTTATTGTAAAGTTGAGGTTTTCTATTTCAGAGATTTCCGAAAATTCTTCTTTCACAATACCGGAGTTAGAGATATACACAAAATGTAAAGTTGATTTATTTCTTTTGGCAAAATCTACAGCGCTCTTCAAAATATCTTTTTCCAATTTTTCAAGATGAAAAGCATAAAGTATATTTTTTATAGGTCTAAAGCTTGTGTTTCCCGGAATCAAGAACACCGGACATTTAGCCTTAGAAGCCACACCTGTTGAAATTCCTCCAAAGAACTTATTGATAATATTATTTGACCCGGTGGAACCCATAACAATAAGATCATAATCTCCTGAAACTTTAACAATAGTCTCAACCGTGAAACCTATTTCCAATAAATTATCAATTTCCAAATTATAATCTTCAGCTATACTTGAAATTGAGGACAGCAGGTTTTGCATATTCTCTTTCTTCACTTCTTGCATTCCCAGTGAAGCATCTACAATCTCATGTTGTGCAGGGTCAAATGAGGGTTGATAAACATGCAGAATAGTAAAAACCGTATCTGTATTCTTATAAAGGTTCAAAGCATAAACTATTGCATTCTTTGACACAGTAGAAAAATCTGTTGGAATTAATACTTTTCGCATGGTTTATTTTTTAATCCTTAAGAATATCTTCACCCAAAAAACTTTTAAAAGATAATTTCTGAATTCAAATCTATAAAAAAAATAAGATTTTAACTATTATTACAGCATAAATATAAAAAAATATTTTTTTTGGCATACATTTATAGAAATATTTCGTTGTATCTAGGTGTAGCTATTAATTTGTTTTAATGGCATGTTTTTTATGTTTGTATAATCAGAATTAACTATTTTATAAATCCTAAAAGTATTTGTGTATTATGAGAAAAATCTTACCCGTATTTTTTATTCTATTTGTTATCAATCTTTCAGCTCAAAATTTTTGGAGAGTTGTTGATGAGAGTTCTATTATCTTGGATAGAGATGCAGAGAGAGGAGTTATTCCTATTGACTACTCAAGCTATCATTTGGATATGAAAGCATTAGTGAATTATCTAAAAAAAGCCCCTATACAGTTTAACAAGGAACACAAGTCAATTCCTGTCTATATTCCCATGCCTGATGGTAGCAATATGCTCTTTGATGTTGTGAAATCTCCTGTAATGATGAGCAAGTTAGCCCAAAAATTCCCAAATATTTCTTCCTACAAGGGAATAGCGCGCGATGATAAAAAAATAAATATCAGATTTAATATTGGTTCAAAAGGATTTTTTGCTTCAATTTACAATAAGAAAGGAAATATCTATATCGATCCTTATGCAAGTGGCGTCAAGGACTACTATATAAGTTATTATACCTACAATTACAAAGTTGATATAAGTGATATCAATCTAAGCTGTGGACTTGATTCTGATGATGTGATTTTTGATAAAAGTACAAATCTAAACGAAATAAATTTTCCCGATGAACTCTTGGATTTCAGAGATGCTTCTGCTTGTGACTCGGTAAAACAATACAATTATAGACTTGCTTTGGCGTGTACGGGCGAATGGGGACAAAAACATGGAGGCACCAAGGAAGCAGCATTGTCAGATATGATCACTTCAGTCAATAGAATCAATCAGATATATGAAAACGAATTTGCTATTCACCTCAATCTTATAGATGACAATGACAAATTGATATGGCTTGACCCGGATAATGATCCTTATAAGAATCCAACTATTGGAGGGGCTTTATTGGGCGAAAATTTTGATGCCATCAATAATACTATAAGCATGAAATCTTACGACATCGGTCATGTTTTTACCAATCGTTGTCAAGATGTTGGAGGTATTGCCAGGCTTGCAGCAGTATGCCAGACATATAAAGCTATGGGAGTAACTTGTCACTATTCCGATGATCTGAATTATATTGTCACCAATGTCACCTGTCATGAAATGGGACATCAATTTAGCGCTAACCACACATTTAACAATTGTAGTGGAAACGAATCATTAGGTTCAGGGTTTGAACCGGGGGGTGGTACTACTATAATGGCATATTGTGGACTTTGCGGTCCCAATGATGTTGATTACAAATGCCTTGAAACATTTCATTCGTATTCTATTCAGCAAGTAAAATATTATTCCAGAGAGGGCGGTGGTAGAAAATGTGCAGAAAAAATATCCTCTGATAACACAGCTCCGGAGGTCAGCATAGATTATGACAACGGCTTTTATATACCAATACAGACGCCATTTGTTCTTAAAGGTAGTGCATATGATTGTGACGGAGATGATTTGGTATATTCATGGGAGGAAATAGACGCAGGTCCTCAATCAGATATTGGTCATCCGGAGGGTAATGCCCCTATTTTTACTGTTAGAGAGGTCTCTGACAACCCGGTAAGATATTTTCCTAATTTATACGATCTATTGTACAATCGAAGCAATAATTCTGAATTATTACCAACGTATGAAAGAGATCTCAAATTTAGATTTATAGCCAGAGATAATCACGAAGTTGCAGGTGGTACGGATTGGGTAGATATGAGTTTTAAAGCTGATTCCGGTTCAGGTCCTTTTTTAGTACGTTACCCAAACAATTTTTTAAAATTTAGAACAGGTGATTCTCTTAGAGTAAAATGGGATGTTGCAAATACCGACAACGACAAAGTCAATTGTCAAAATGTAGATATTCTACTATCTGTGGACAAGGGTTATACTTATCCATACACTTTGAAATACAAAACGGCAAATGACGGAGAAGAATTGGTCTATATGCCTGATACTATCACATCAAATGCCAGAATAATGGTAAAAGCATCCAACAATATATTCTTAGATGTCTGCAATTACAATTTAAAAATCAGGGAAAGGGAAGATACAAACTTCTTGTTTGATTTGGACGAAATTTCAGGTAGATTATGCTTGCCTTATTCAGTCAATTCCAAGATTTCCACAAGGGGGTTCAATGGTTATGAAGATTCCATTAAGTTCAAAGTAATAGGATTGCCTGAAAATGCGGAATACAAAATCACTCCGGAAATAATTAAGACAGGAGAAACCGCAAATATTGAATTCAATTTTGATAATGTCCAAAAAGACAGTTATTCAGAGGTATATGTACTCGGAATATCCACTAAGGGAGATACGGTCATAAGACCGATTACTTGGGATATCTATTCCAATTATTATAAAGATATTAATGTTATTAGTCCGGAAGTCGGTAGTACCGGTCAAGCTCAAAATCCTGTTTTCAAATGGGAAAAAGATGTTGCATACGATTATGTAAACCTATATGTTTCTTCAGACCCCTCATTTCCTGAAGAAAAGACTTTTGTTCGCAACTATATTACTGATACATTTTATCAACCGACAGAACTATTGGAATATTCCACTTTGTATTATTGGAAGCTAGAGTATGGAAATCCCTGTGGTACTGTAAGCCCTGACACACTCTATACTTTCTCTACTTTTGCAACGGATTGTAAAGACTACGTAGCAAATCTTACAGGAAAAGCACAAGATATAAAATCATCAGTAGTATTGCGTGATACGATAATCATTGAAGAAGATATTACTATAACCGATGTAAATGTAAAATTATCAGGAAGTCATACCAGATTCAGGGAAATATCAGCTTCATTAATTGCACCAAGTAATGATACGATTCTATTGTTTAGACCCAGACCTTTCAATTATCAAGGTCCTTTCAATATGGCATTTGACGATCAAGCGTATTACAAGCTCAAATCTCCACCTAAGGGTACCTTTAAACCTGACTCTCCTCTTTCAGTACTGATTGGTAAAAGTGGAAAGGGACCATGGACGCTTTTGATATCGGACAATAAGTATCAACAAAGTGGTACTTTAAAAAAATTCGCATTAAATATCTGTGCTAAAATTGAATTGATAAATCCGGTTTTGGTAAACAATAATTTACTTAAAATTCCTTATAACAAACTTTGGACTATAACTTCTGATTACCTTAAAGCTACAGATGCCAATAATTCTGCAAGTGAATTGATATTTACCGTCGTAAAGACACCTTTGTTGTGTTCAATGTATATTGGCAACACCCAACTGTTTGTCGGGGACAGATTTACTCAAAAAGATATTGACAATGGTTTAATATCCGTGTTGTATCCGGGAGATGAAAAGGTTTTTGATAAATTCTATTTTACGGTGATAGACGGTGTAGGTGGAGCGATTGGAATTACAGCATTCAATTTAGAGAGCGATTATAAGGTTAAAATTGATGAATCATTTGCAAATAAAATTCAATTATTTCCAAATCCGGCATCTAACTTTGTAAATATCAATATTGATCAAACCGGAACCTTTGATTTTGAAATTTTCAACTTAAACGGACAAAAATTAGTATCAAAAAATATAAAGGGTGGATTCAGCTCTGTTGATTTAACAAAATTCAACGACGGTATTTACATTATAAAAATTCACAATAATCAATACAACTATGTAGGAAAAATCGTAAAACAGAGATAATCCAAATGTAACTACTCAGGTCAAATATTTAGTGAAATCGAAATATAATACGTTGAATTATTATGCTTTCATCTAGATAATCTATGAATTATACCACCTGGGTAGTTACATCCAAATTTTAAAACTTTGTTACAGTAAAACCAAATGGGCGCATTTCATTTTTTCAATAGGCAAGTACGCTAAAGCGCACTCTACTCGTAATTTATGTTACTCCTATAACCCCTAACTGAAGTTAGGGGCTATTCTTATGCTTCAAAGCATATAATTTTCAGCATAGCCGTAGCTATGGTGGAAATTATTAATGCAGTTATCGGCAAAAAGAACGAATACTTGGCCTGAAAGAGTATGCTTGACTTGACACTAGGGGTTGCAACTTCCTCCCTTGTAAGGGAGGATTGAGCTGGGTTCTAACATCAGCATATTTTATCTCACTACTCTTGATTTCCACTTGTATTTGCTTACAAACAAGCTCAAAACACCTATAAATACGATATAAAAGGGATACCTCAATAAAGAGATTACCAAATTGAGGTAATTGATTTTTTCTTTAAAAAAACCGGCTACCGATTTGATGAATAATATGTCTATTATTAATTTGGAAATAAGCAAGAAAAGTGTAAAATAGATTTGCCTGTAATCCAAAAACAAAATTAAAAATATATTGGATAATATGATAAAATTCATGAGGAAAACCAATGCAATCACAGACTTCATTGCCAAACTATCGTATCCTTTTGTTTTAGTAGCCCAACGCAATCTTTGCCTGATAAAACCGGATAATGTTTTCTCCGGAAAGGTATAAACTATAGCCTCTGTATTTTTCAAAAAACTAATGGAATCCGGATATTTTTTCGCAATAGCTTGTACTAAAAACATATCATCACCGGAAGCAAAATCAGAAGCTGATGAAGAATAAACTCCTTTTCTATAACTCATATTTGCTCCGTTTGCCATATAATGCAATCCCGATTTTATACCCGCGCAGGTTACACCCATAGTCGTCAACAATTCATATTTTTGAAATTGCTGCAAGGAGGAATTACCGGATTTATAAAACACTGGAGCGGTCACAAATTTGATTTTATCCTCACTGTATTTCATCGCATGAGATAATATCCAATTTTCCCCTGCGAATGTATCTGCATCCGTTTGCAAAATAATATCGCCTTGAGCTTTGGAAATAGCGATTTCGATTGCTTTTTTCTTATAGTTATTTATATCTTCATTATCCAAATAGTTTTTCAGCTCGTAAAAACTAAAGTTTTTGTACTTAATATCCCTCAAAATTTCCAAGGATTTATCAGTAGAATAATCGTCAATATATATGATTTCAAACAAAGAATCAGGATAATTATTATTAGCGATGCTATTGATACATTTCTGTATATTATCTTCCTCATTCCGGCCGATAATTATAACTGAGACAAAAGGCTTGTCTATAAACTCAAAATTTCTATCCGGCTCGGGTTTATTCCAATAATACCAATAATAAAGCAATAGAAGAATATAGAAAAGTAAAATAAAAAGTGAAATCAAGTGAAATAATTGTAAGGTCATATCATTAGAATTCATTCAAAAAGGTCTTCATAATTATTGACTTTAACTTTCTTGAATTCATCGAGATCCAAAACTTCGGCATCTTTTTCTTCAACTTCTTCATACTCGATATACTTTTTCTTGTCTTTTCTTTTAGTTTTAAAATTCATAAAAGCATTAAAGAATAAGGCAGCCGATACAAATGGAAAACCCAAAACAGTAAAAATAACGGCAAGAATGCCTAAGAGTGTCCTGTACCGGAGTAACTCATAGATTACAATTCCAAATTTCATCAATACTCTATAATCCAAAATTGCAGCGAGAATAATAAATACAGGAGCGAGAACCAAAAACAATTTGTAAATACTTTGTATGACTATATAAATAAGGAAAACCACTACAAACACCAGTATCAATCCCAGCCAACTATTAGTTTTGTTATATGATTTGAATTGAAAATTATTCATCCTGCTTTTAATATTTGTAACAAAATTATAAATTTAACTCAAATAAATCAATTTTAAATATACAAATTCTCAAAAACAATCGATAAAAGTGCCAAAATAAGAAAAAGCCCCTCTTCTTTGCAGAAGAGAGGCTATCCCAAAAACCGATTTTATTCGGCTACGATGAATGATTATTTAATCATAATCATCTTTCTAGTAGCAGTATAATCTCCGGATTCTAATCTATAGTACAATACTCCTGCTACATTGAGCTCCTTATTGGAAATCTCAAGTTTATTGTATCCGGCATTTCCATATGCGTTATATACTTTTACGACTTTTCCTGTAACATCGTAAATTGTCATTGTGTAATCTGAAGCTTTAGGAAGATCAAATCCAATTACTGTTTTATTTGCAAATGGGTTTGGTTCATTTTGATACAATGTATATACATTATCTTCATTTCTAAATTCAAGCGAGATAGAATTAACTTCAAGACTTGAACCCGTGTAAGCTTCTGCTCTTGCAATTTTATCACTTATACTCAAGACACCTTTAAGACTATTATCGGTACTTGCTTTAATAGTGATAGTAAACAAGACTTCACCGTCTTTTACATTTACTCCTTGTGCATTGTCCCAACTTAATACTAATTGGTTATTTACCAAATTGGCATTGGAATTATCTATGTTTATAGCTCCCGGAACAATATCTTCGATATCGGAATTGGAGATATCCATAGTAAATTGAATACCATATACATCATTGAAGTTTTTGGCATAGAATGGTATTTCCACCATTTCATTCTCTGTTGTTTTCACATTGTCAACTAATAGTTTGACAGTATTTGCATTTCTGCTTTCAAGTTTGTCTGCGCTACCGTTTATATCTCCGATTTTTACGGCTTTAAAGTCTAAATTATTGATACTTGTGTTATTCACGGTAACAATCCTTTTACTTGCTTGATCCAACTCAGCATAAGCTTTCTTAGGATTTGCAAATTGATAATCTGAGGATATAGCAACCCAAGAGTCATTTTTAAACTCAGTTGTTTTTCCTAAAATCAATTTTCTCAATTGTAATATATCTGAAGCAGTTACGGAACCACTCTTATTAACATCAGCTGCAATCAAGCGATAAGGATCATCAATAGACTTGATTCCTAACAAATGTTTTTGAATCAATACTATATCCAAAGTCGTAATTCCATTTAGATATTCGATATCTCTTGCTCCTGTTATAGTGTAATTGTCGTCTTCCAAGCTAAATGTAAATACACCATTTTCATTTGTCATTACATCACTCTTGTTTTCAGTACTCGCCGCAGTCATTTTCATTCCTTTGAATAATTCTCCGTCCATTGTAACCGTACCTGATACTAAAGGATGAGGATCTGTTGCACAGTGATTGAAATTAATCTCCACACTTGCAAAATCATAATTTCCATCATCACATGAATTATTGTTAGCAAATTTATCCCAAACATATACTTGGATTGTCTTTGTATAATTTGCATTTTGAACATAATCACACAAGTATCTTCTCTGTGAAGTATGACTTGCAGCTATCCAAGCATCAGCATCACCATTTGCATATGCTGCAAAAGTGCTAATTAAACCGGTTGCAGGGTCAAAGAAATTCATACCGTATTGATTCAATTGATGTTCCCATTTCAATGGCTCAACCTCAAACTTAGGTAAGAATGGTGAGAATGTGAAATACAAACCGGTCTTGGGCGTACAATTGTCATAAGAAGATAAACAACCGTTATCACAACCTCCTTTATCAAAAGATCTTGCTGTTAATTCAACCATACCATTTGTCATAACCGCTGTTGCCAAATCAACAAATAACGGTGTAGGTGGCTTCTTGTCAGCAACTGTAAAGAATTGATTCTTGCTTGTTGCATTACCACAACCATCACCTACTGTCCATGTAACTCTGTAATTACCAACCGGTAGAGGCTCCAACAATATCAGGTATGCATCTGCTGTATTGTCGATATTATCTCTGTTTTTGTTTCCTTTTACTCCTTGAGCAGGTTTTGGTGTATAATTGTATGAATACTGAATAGTTTCCCATGTATCCATATTTGTCACAATGTATTTCCAATTAAATTTCTGTGAGACATTGCAAGAATCTGTTGCATGAGCAGGTATTTTAAGATCATAAGCATAGCAATCTGTTGATGCAAAACATTGATCTTCCACTTGAATCTCAGGTGTCTGAGAGTCTGTTACCATTAATACTTGTGTATATCTGTAATATCCGTCTTCAACAAGATTATAACAATCAAGTCTTCTTCCTTTTATCTGATCCACATTGAATTCTGCTCCGGTATTTGCTTCATATACACACCAATCTACAACAGCCCATTCTCTTACAATTTTGTAACAAGCACCATCTACAAATCTAAATGTGTCTTCTTTAACTATTTCCGCTGTAACTACATTACATGGATTTTCATCCCAAGTTGGTTCTTTTCCATCACCCAATTCATTAGAACAATCTGCTTTCACATCCTTTGGAAATACTATTGTACAAGGATCAAAAGGCTCTGCTGATTCAACTGTAATTTTCTGCCTGCATGTAGTTGATTTACTACACCCTGTAGCTGTCCAAGTTCTTATTATCTTAGCTCCACATACACCCAAATCTCTCTTGTCTGAATACTCCAATTCATAACCACAAACACTTATTACATTTGGCTTAAGCCTTGTGTTTACGTCAGGATCCAAACTTTCTTCACAAGTAACTGAAACCGGTGGACAGTCCAATACAGGTGGAATCTTACATTCAAGATTGACTATACTCCAGCAGTCATTGTAGTGACCGAATAAATCACCGTTTGCACTCATTCTGTACGGATCAACAGGACCGTTACCCGGATCTTTATCAAATACTCTTAAAGATACCATCACACCATTATCGACATCTTCACAACAAAAGAATACTTCATCATCATACCATACATCATTCGCTTGTGTTGCCGGCTTATCATCTCCATTAAGATCTGAGCAACCTCCATCATAATTCAAATCGTCATTTACTCTCAATACTTTGAAGTAAACAGGATTACAATTGTCAAATGATCCTGAATCAAAGCTATGTGCAAACACTTTTGCATTTCCCATAGCAGTGATACTCACTTGCTTGTGTTGCTCACATACTGGAATCGGTGGCACTCCGTCAAATACCGTCACATTCACACAACTCACATCTTCGTTTCCACAATCATCAGACACATGGTAACATATTTTGTATTCTCCCAATGGCAAATTGTTAACAAACCAATTTTCGCCTGCATCTACCACACCATTGTGGTTAGCATCACCAACTACTATACCTTCAGCTGAAGTAACCCACCAAACAGGATTAGAATCACAGTTGTCATTCAAATGATGTAAAGGAGGTACCGGTACATTAGCATTACATTCATATGCTTTAGTCTTAGCCGTAATATCATCAGGATCTAAGAAAGTAGGCGCAGTAGTGTCAGTAATCCTTATAATCTGTGTATGTTCATATATCAGACCAGTACAGTCATCAACCAAAGTCCAATATCTCAATATTTTTGTTCCACAAGGCACTCCGTCTGCCTTTGTATATACTCTATCTGTATAAAATACCTCTATCGTTCCGCAAGCATTGCTATATCCGCTTGGGTAACCTGTATATGCAGGACTTGGGTTTCCTGCTCCATCAACTGCATAATTTGTACTACATTCTATCATGTCGTGATCTCCGGGAAGACCATCCCAGTTCTTAGGCCATTCGAGGTTGTTGATGTCCACTCCCTTAAAGAAGTAGTCTGATGTACAAGTTGCTGTCATACCGGAATTATCCGTTGCTGTATATACCCTTTTCACGATGTATGTACCACAATCAGGTCCATCCACAACAGTCTGAGTCCACGTTAGTTTTGCGTTACAATTATCACTTGCTGTTGCAAGAGGAAAATTGTAGTTTACTCCTTCCTCATAGCATCCGTCATATACACATTCGGAATTGTAAAATGCTTCCGCCATTGTCACATCTGCTCCTTGAGGTGTAGCTATACTAAATTCATAGTTTCCTTCATAATCAGCATCCAAGTCAGACAATACCACATAATAGGTAGTAGCTGTAGTCAAAGCTACGCTTCCGTCATATGCTCCTTGATTATCTTCATCAAATTGACCGATTATATGCGGTACTAAATCTGCACAAGAACTGTTTGCATCAAATTCTTGATCCAAGACCCCTATTAATAACTTATGGTTATCATCACTTCCGGTAAATGTATAAATACCCGGGGATGTCACGGTAATTGCATAAACATCATAGTAGTGATTTCCGTTTTCCAATCCCAATGCTGCTGCCAATGCAGCGCAATCTGCAGGTACCTCTGCTGATTCATCGGTGGCAGAAAATGATTCGGTAAATGGACTGGCAAACACAGATCCCGCCGGTAATGCTCCTCCTTCAGGACACTCGCACTCTATGGTTGGAGGCATTTTGTCCATTACGACAATCCTTCCCCAACAGTTGTTTCCTGTTGCTGTTTCAAATACGCCAACAATGTAGTTCCCCGGTTTTACGGGATTTGCTACTGTCCCCGGAGAATTTATCGGGTTTGGCATTGTGTTGTAAATTCTGACTTCGTAAGCACTATAGTCAGCATACGTTCCTTCCAAGATCATATCAGGATCTATCAATGCTGCACATTGATCATCAACTGAAACTTGGACATTCTTATTACAAGCCATTGAACCCTGCCCTACAGCAAAGTTTATGGTCAATGCAAAAGAAAATAATAATAATAATTTTTTCATAAAACTGAGTTTTTGGGTTAAAAAAAATTCTAAATTTTTAAATTCATTTTTGTTCATTAAATAAAAGGAATTTTTCGTTTTCCTTTTTGTATCACACATAAGTCCGGTATTACGGTAAAGTCCTTTGACCTACCCGATCTTTCGCTAAGTATCCAAAAAAGTGAATCCATCCATCAACACTACCTCCAATACAAGATTATAGTGCTATATAATATCTAAATGTAGTATTTGCGCTTTCAATCACATAAGTAATAAACACAAACTCGGATTTGACTAATTGCCCTGTTTGTAAATATACATACACAGACAACCCGATTAAAAATTAATTGGTCTTAATCTTTATCAGGTAAATTTTATCTTTAATATTTTCATATTTTCGAGTTTTTGGTTAATAAATTATGTCATCGGTTACTAAAATCAAAAGCCTCTAATACATCTATATTGTAAAAATTGAGTAAAACAATAAAGTGTATTTTCTGCGCTTCTGTTTTACAAATGTATGCAAACCATAATTACCAACAAAATCAAAAATTCGGTATTTATTAATTATAAAAAAAATTGAATGTCTATAGATTTTTTAGCCCAATATATTATATAATTAAATTTTTCGTATGAATTATTAAAAAATGCGAGTTATACCGATAAATCCTTGTATAGCTCTGAATTTTAACATTTTAAAGGCAATAAAATAGCACTAAAAAAACTATTTCTGAAACTGATATTTGAAACCAAATCCAAGACTCGGAAGCTCAAAGAGATTCCGAAGCTGATTTAATTTTAGCTAACTTTTTTAAATCCGGCTTCACAATCTTCAGCTGGCTCAGGATTTCTCTTCGTTCAATCCTTCGGCTTCAGCTTGCGAGTCCTACCTCTCTCATTTGAATGAGATCCCGAAGCTGAATTTGAAACCGAATCCAAGACTCGGAAGCTCGAAGAGATTCCGAAGCTGACTTTGAAACCAAATCCAAGACTCGGAAGCTCGAAGAGATTCCGAAGCTGACTTAATTTTAGCTAACTTTTTTTCTAATCCGGCTTCACAATCCTTCGGCTGGCTCAGGATTTCTCTTCGTTCAATCTTCCTACGTCAGCTTGCGAGTCCTACCTCTCTCATTTGAATGAGATTCCGAAGCTGACTTTTGAAACCGAATCCAAGACTCGGAAGCTCGAAGAGATTCCGAAGCTGACTTAATTTTAGCTAACTTTTTTTCTAATCCGGCTTCACAATCTTCAGCTAGCTCAGGATTTCTCTTCGTTCAATCCTTCGGCTTCAGCTTGCGAGTCCTACCTCTCTCATTTGAATGAGATTCCGAAGCTGATTTTTGAAACCAAATCCAAGACTCGGAAGCTCGAAGAGATTCCGAAGCTGACTTAATCTTAGCTAACTTTTCTTCTAATCCGGCTTCACAATCTTCAGCTAGCTCAGGATTTCTCTTCGTTCAATCCTTCGGCTTCAGCTTGCGAGTCCTACCTCTCTCATTTGAAAGAGGTTCCGAAGCTAAATTTGAAACCAAATCCAAGACTCGGAAGCTCGAAGAGATTCCGAAGCTGACTTAATTTTAGCTAACTTTTTTTCTAATCCGGCTTATAAAAATTATTTAATATTCTTTTGTACAGCAAAAGGTATAACTCTAACACTGTATTTTTGAGTAGAAATCTTAGCAAAATAAATTCCTGATTTGAATTTTGAAACATCCAATGATATCGTATTTATCCCCGGGATAAATTTGTGATTAATCGAATAGAGCAATTGTCCGGCTGTATTATAAACCACAATTCTTGCTTCTGAAGACAATTTGCTCTTTATTCTGATATTCATTTTATCAGAAGCCGGATTTGGGTAATATTTCAAAATTTCCAAGTCATATTTACCGGACAATAAATCATCAGTAGCATCATAATTTTTGAAACTAAAATCAACTATTACCGGAAAGTGATCTGAAGCATTGTCCGAATCTTGAGAATTGAGCTGAAAATCATCAAGCATCTCAGCTTGCATTTTTCTTGTAAATAGTATATATGAATTTTCTTTTTGAAGCACAGAACCTGTATAAATCATATAATCTAATCTGCCTTTTGGATAAGAAGAATAATCACTATTCCAAGTAAAACTTGCAGGATAACCAATGGTTAAAGGTCTTGCATCTTCTAAAAACGAGGAATCCCAATCAGGTAAAAAATCTGAGCCGTACCTTGAATTATTGCTTATATCCCCCTCGATAAGAGTCTGCCTTTGTCGATTGCTCCCTACAAAGTTCATATCACCCATAATTATAATAGGAGTATTTTTTTTCAAGGGTATCGAACCCTTTTGATCTTTAGCCTCTCTGATAAACTGCGCAATAGCATCAACTTCTTTTTGCCTCTTACTGTCCTTATCACAACAATAGAGGTGAGCGTTTATTATCAATATATCTTTATTAGCTTTTTTAACCAAAAAAGCAGCGTTTCCCTCAATTGGTTGTGATTTTGTAATAGGATATTTACTTATTATAATCAAATCAGAACCGATTTTAGCATGATACCAGTTACCTCCGAAATATGATTTTATTTTAGTTCTCATATCAGCTGAACTATGATTATACACTTCTTGAAAACACAAAATATCCGGACTTGCAGCCTGTATCAGTCTTCTATATGGAGGTTCGTTGAAGAAAAAATTATCTTTCTCTACATTATAGGACAAAATCCTAAGGTGTTCTTCATTAATCTTATTGATATTCACTGTTGGTGCATTAAAATCAGCATCTTTCATCGTATAAGCAAAGCCTCCTGTTTCATCTGGGATTTTATCTCCTCCCGCAACATCTTGAAATAAGAATACTTTTATTTTATTGTTGATATTTACAAGATATGATCCTGCTTTGAATTTTCTCTTTATTGCCAATTCAAAAGTAGTGGAAGATACAGTCGGGAGAGGTATCAATCCAATGTCAGAATGTTTTAATGTAATTCTGTTTCCATTGCGGTAGAAAAAACCATAACGTTCACCGAAAAAATATGATATATCGGCACCCATACCATTAATTTTATATCCGGTATCAGAATTATTATCAATATCGATAAATAAAACAAAATCATTGTCATTTTGCAGGTTTACAAGTTTTCCTGTAGTAAAATTGATATACAAATATTCAGAATCATTGTCAATTGCAAATTTACCAAAATCAATTCCGTATTTTCCATCATTATTACTGTCAATATATCCGGCACTTACACTACTCCAGTCGTCATAAATACCATCAATAATTATTTGACTTTTTACAGAAAAAGGAAGTAGTAAAATGAATAAAAACCATTTATATAGCATAAACTAATTGTTAATTTTTATAAAAGAACACCAAAGTTATAATCTTATTTTGCATTTATATAACAAATATGCATCAAATTGAGTTATTAAAATCAGAAAACAAAAATACTATATGAAGTTTTTTTCTGCAATGACTATGTTTTTATTGGTTCAAATATTGGGATTTGGACAAGGGCATGTTATTCATTTAAGGAATCCGTCTTTCGAAAGTTTTCCGGCTCAAGGTACTGACAAACCTTTCTTTTTACCCGGCTGGGGTGATTGTGCTCCATATTATTTTAGAAATGAAACCCCACCTGATATTCATTCCGGGGAATCGGATTTCTTTGGAGTTCACAAATTACCGATTGACGGAAATACTTTTGTAGGAATGGTCACCCGTGGAGGAAATGAGACCTGGGAAATGATTTCACAGAGATTAAGTTCCGCTCTCTTACCTGATAAATGTTATGAGTTCAAGATAATGCTTGCCAGGGCAGACCAATATTTGAGCAAGGAAAAAAGAGACACTTCACGTTTTTACAATTTCAATAAACCGGTGAAATTGAGAATTTGGGGCGGTGTATCTGCTTGCAGGAAAACACAACTATTGGCTGAATCGGATCCGGTAATGAATACAGATTGGAAAGAATACACCTTTAGATTTAAACCAAAGGAACTATACACATATATATTATTTGAAGTTTTTTATAAAACACCGGTTTTGATTCCTTACAATGGAAATATATTGTTGGATAATGCCGGCGATATTGTGGAAATACCTTGTCCTAACGATGACTTGTTAGCTTCGGTAGATATAGCAGTACCATCAACCAAAATAAAAAAGGAATTGCCTGAAACAAGGAAACCATCTATTACAAAACCTGTAAAAAACAGACCCAAAAAAGAAAATACAGCAATCGTAAGCAAACCTGCTGAAAATGCCATTGTTACCAACACACATAAAAACAAGCCGAAAATATTGAAAAAGTTGAATAAAAATTCAATATCTATCGGACAAACCATCAAAATTAATAAATTGTATTTTGAAGCAGATAGTGCCAACTTGAAAGAAGATTCTTATGAGGTATTGGATGAGATATACGATTTTCTTAAGGAGAATCCTAATGTCATAATAGAAATTGGGGGACATACAAATGGATTACCCTCCAATGATTTCTGCAACAGACTATCAACAGCCAGAGCCAAAACCGTAGCTGATTACCTAAAGGCTAAAGGAATACCTGACTATAGAATTAAGTACAAGGGCTATGGCAAATCAAAACCCTTATATTCCAACAAAACCCTTTTCGGTCGTAGAAAAAACCAAAGAGTAGAAATCAAAATATTAAGGATTAATTGATTTATTTCAAATCCAACAAAAATCCTATTGTAAAGTTAGCATCCCAATCAAAAACATACTGGTCACAACCGGTAGCATCTTGAATCGCTTTGTAGATATTGATTCCTGCTTCCATTTTAGCACCTTCGACCTTATAATCTTTTGGTGCTTTTAGAACCGTGTATCTTTCCTTGCCATTTCTTACTTCTTTTGCCAATTTGAAAGGTACACCTCCTATCATAAAACACACATCGGTTCTTTTACTTGGAATCATCTTGGCCTTATTATAAACATCCCGGTAAGCGGTTTTGGCATTTACATTATTCTTGTAGTACTTTGCACCATAAGTCTCCAATCCCTTTATTGAGCCATCATTTTGAACCCAAGATATTTTGGTATTACCCGAACCTATATCCACTACAAATGCAGTAGCTTTATATCTTGTTGGCAATACCGATTTGAGGGCATATCTCGCTTCTTGCTCCGGAGTGACCGTATTGACAACATAATTCATGTTTTTTAACTCTTGGATGATTTTTTTTGTGGAATTGACTTTCATCGCACCTGAACTCACCACAAAATGTATATCCCTGCCGTTCACACCATAATCTAATATATTGGTAATATATTTTTTTAGTCCTCCTCTTATATCGGCTGCGGAAGCCATATTGTCATACACAAGGCTATTACCCCATTCCGCTTTTTTCAACTCCCAGTTTTTGTTTTTATCAATATTCACAATAAAACTATTAAAACCTGATGCTCCTAATTCGACCACTCCCTTAAGTTTTCCGTTTTTTGGTTTTGTAGGAGTATAAGTAAAAGCTTTTCTGCTTGAAGAGTGCGAAATAGTAGTGGTATGTGATGTATTATCATTTGTCTTATGCTCTACCTTTTGTTCCGTAGTAGTCGAATCAGGGCTATTATCCGAAAATTTTGGTAAAAACTTTTGGAATAAAAAGAAAAGCGCTACCATTACTACCAATACTATCAATAGTTTTGAGAAAGTTGTTAATCTTGTGGACATAATATTATTATTTTAATTATTTGAGTAATATTTTCATACGTTTTTCTGACTTTTTCACATAATGTAAGTCACTTGAATACTAATACATTTAGGCGTATTTCATTTTTTCGCTTTACCCATTGCTTTCCCCTCTGACTCCTAAAGGAGAATCAACCCACAACGCGAACAAATGAAATGCACTTTAAGGTAATCGAACAAATGTACGATATTTGGAAATAAAAATATAAGTATTTGGTTGAAATTTTTATTAGAACCTATTCATTTCAGGTTTAGAGTTATTTATTTTCAGTTTATTCATTGCCAATAAGGAAGCCTTTTGTTCTGCGGATTTCTTATTATATGCTTCGGATTCACAGATTTTTTTATTGTCAATCATCAAGGCTATCTTAAAAAAGTCTCTACCGTTTATTTTCTCCTTTTCATGAAGCGAGTAGTCTATGCTTTTCCCGTTTTTTTGTGCCCATTCGAGTAATTGACTTTTGTAATTGTCGTCGTGATTCTCCAGAGCTTTGATGTCTATTTGATTCCGGAGAATATTCCTGACAATAAATCTTTGGGTTTTTTTATATCCTATATCCAAATAAATCGCACCCACCAAGGCTTCAAGAGCATTGCCCGCCATTGACCTACTCACTTTTCCAACTGCATATTCGGCCAATATTTTATCAAGTCCCATTTTTTGTGAGACTTCATTTAGCGTTTTTCTCTTGACTATTTTGGATCTCATCTTTGTGAGAAATCCCTCATCTCTCAGAGGATATTTTTTAAATAAATACTCACCTACGACGACGCTTAAGACAGCATCTCCCAGATACTCCAACCTTTCATTTGTAAATTTGTATTTGCTGTTGCTTTCCTGATAAGATTTATGCAGAAAAGCCAATTCGTATAAATACAACTTCTTCGGTATAAACCCGAGAATATCGTATAGTTTATACGCCAATTGTTTATTTTTTGAAAAATAAAGATTATACCTTTTCCTAATATATCCAACCACTATTTACTCACTATATTTTTTTAAAACAATAGAAGAATTATGCCCACCAAAACCAAATGTATTACTCAAAGCAATCTCTACATTTCTTTCCTGAGGCACATTGAATGTCAAATTCAATTTTGAATCTATCTTTGGGTCATCCTCAAAATGATTTATCGTTGGTGGAATCAAGGAATCATTGATAGCAAAGATAGAAGCGATTGCCTCAACAGCTCCTGCCGCACCCAATAGATGCCCCGTCATAGATTTAGTAGAACTAATGTTCATTTTATATGCGTACTCTTTGAATAGCTTTTTTATAGCCAGAGTCTCAGCTATATCTCCTAAGGGAGTCGATGTACCGTGGACATTGATATAATCTACATCCGTAACATCTATATTTGCATCTTCAATAGCTGTTTTCATCACCTGCATAGCACCGTTGCCCTCAGGATGTGGAGCAGTGATATGATATGCATCGGCAGACATTGCTGCGCCAATGATTTCAGCATGTATTTTTGCGCCTCTCTTTATAGCGTGTTCGTATTCTTCCAATACCAAGACACCGGAACCTTCTCCCAATACAAAACCATCCCTACCGAGGTCAAAAGGTCTAGACGCGATTTTGGGATCATCATTTCTTTGAGATAAAGCTTTCATTGAGCTAAAACCACCAATCGCAGTACGTGTAACCGCTGCTTCCGACCCGCCCGAAATCATAATATCCGCTTTACCAAACCGTATATAATCAAACGAATTGGCTATAGCCATAGATGCTGATGCACACGCGGCAACCGTAGCATAATTGATTCCGGTAAATCCGTATTTTATAGATATATGACCGGGTACTATATCGGGGATTAATTTTGGAATAAGAAAGGGACTGAACTTTGGTCCCGCACCTCTAAGAACATCTTTAGTGACCTCTTTTTCGAATGTATCAAAACCACCAATACCACTTCCCATAATCACTCCCGCTCTTGTCAAGTCAATCTTATCCAAATCAAGTCCGGAATCCTGCATTGCTTCTTCAGCTGCAACAAGCGCATACTGTGAAAACGGATCCAGTTTTCTCCAAACTTTGCGGTCTAAATAATCATCCGGATTGAAGTTTTTTAGCTCACAAGCAAACTTTGTTTTAAATTCAGATATATCAAAATAAGTAATGAAATCGGCTCCCGAAACACCATTAAAAAGGCTTTCCTTATATTCCTTTATATTGTTACCAATGGGTGTCAAGGCTCCTATTCCTGTAACTACTACTCTTCTCATACTTTTTGTTTTGAGGAACAAAAATAGTATTTTTTCTATTTTTAGCCGAGTTTTTTTAAGTTTATTTGAGATATTAAAATTTCTTTTGTACCTTGCTGAACGATTTTTTTAGAAAATTTTTAAAAAGACTGAAATGGAAAACAATAACGACATTTACGAAAAAAGAATTTGGTTAAATGAATATTCACCGGGAATTCCTGCTAATATTGATACAAATGAATATCCGACTGTACTTGGATTTATCAATGAGCAATTAAAAAAATATGCAGACTCCCCCGGATATTACAATATGGGGAAATGGCTAACATTTAAGCAGGTAGATACTTATTCCGACAATCTTGCAGCATATCTTCATTATAGGGGACTTAAACCCGGAGATAAAGTTGCGATTATGATGCCCAATATTTTGCAATCCGTTATTTCAATTTTCGGTGTAATTAAAGCAGGTTTGGTCGTGGTAAATACCAATCCGCTATATACGCCAAGAGAGATGAAACATCAGTTTACCGATTCCGGAGCAAAAGCCATTATTATAGCAGATATGTTTGCTGCTAATCTCGAAAAAATAATCGCAGAGACAGATATCGATGTTGTCATCACAACAAGCCTTGGAGATATGCTTGGAGGTTTGAAAGGCGGAATGGTGAATTTTGTTGTTAAGAATATCAAGAAAATGGTGCCAAAATACAATTTACCAAATTCAGTGAAATTCAAAACAGCCTTGAAAGAGGGGAAGAATAAATCTATAAAAGAGTTTTCTCAAGGCCCTGATGATTTCATCTTTCTTCAATATACGGGAGGTACAACCGGCGTATCAAAAGGAGCGATGCTCACGAATAAAAATATCGTTGCAAATATGCTCCAGATTAAATATATAATGCAAGGCACTTTGAAAGAAGAAGAAGAAATAATTTTAACCGCACTTCCACTTTATCACATATTTGCATTGACAGTTAATCTTATGGCTATGTTAGCCCTTGGAGTAAAAAATGTTTTGGTCACAAACGCCAGAGATTTGGATTCCGTTGTTAAGGAATTCAAAACTCATAAGATATCGGTTTTTTCAGGCGTAAACACACTTTTCAATGCATTATTACACAATAAAGGATTCCAAGAACTCGATTTCTCTCCATTCAAAATAGTAGTGGCAGGCGGAATGGCTTTGCAAGATACAGTTGCCAATAAATGGAAAGACCTGACAGGATTGGTAATCGCTGAGGGATACGGATTGACAGAAAGCTCTCCGGTAGCATCTGTAAATCCTGTGGACGGCAATGCGAAAATAGGAACAATAGGTATCCCCGTACCATCCACATATATGAAGATAGTCAATGATAAAGGCGAAGCCGTACCTGTGGGTGAATCCGGAGAAATTTTGATAAAAGGCCCTCAGGTAATGAAAGGCTATTACAATAGACAAGATGAAACAGATAAAGTCCTAAAGGACGGTTGGCTTTATACCGGTGATATCGGTAAAATGTTTGAAAATGGATATTTCAAAATCGTTGACAGGATGAAAGATATGATTTTGGTTTCAGGATTCAATGTATATCCCAATGAAATAGAAGAGGTAGTAGCATCCCATCCAAAAGTATTGGAGGCAGCCGCAATCGGCATACCAAATGAAAAATCAGGAGAGGTCGTGAAAATATTTGTTGTAAAAAAGGACAAATCTCTTAAAGAAAAAGAACTAATCGACTATTGTAGAAAAAACCTTACTGCATACAAAGTACCTAAAGAAGTAGAATTCAGAAAAGAACTTCCTAAATCTAATGTCGGTAAGATTCTGAGAAGATTGCTACGAGAGGACAAGTAGGGGTTTTGTCTCATACGGTTACTATGTGGATATGGTTGATAGAGGGGTACATAATGCGGGTTAAAAGCCAGCAAGTACACTATATGATATATAAGTAGTGATAGGAAAAATGCTAATATTTTCGAAATTAAAAATACCAATGCTATGAGACTATCAATAATTTTCTTGATTTTTATTTCTACCTATACTTTTTCTCAACCTGACCTTGATATTTTCAAGGACTATGAACCCAAATGGATACGTGCTACATTTGACACCTCTGCCTTAGACATAGTTGGGTATGACGACCACTCTAGAATGCATTTTGTTCAGAGCATTCAAAAAGATGGTTATATATATGTATTGTATAAATATAACCTTCAGGACAGGTTTAATGATGGAGGTTATATGGAAAAAATAGATGAATCAACCGGAGAAGAATCCTGGCATATCGTCTATGATCTTAGAACGATAGAAATAGGTGAAAGACCTGATCGTTTTAGGATTAACGATAACGGAACTGTGGAAATAATCGGAGGGAGGGTTGCTGGACAGACAAGTGAAGGTTATTGGCAAAATACTTTTGTTAGGAGAATGTATTCAAATAAATCAGGAGAATTCATTAGTTGGAATGGGGTTGATAAAACAGATAGCCTAAAAGCCTTGTTTTATAATAGTTGGGGTCCTATTGTATATTTCAAAGATAGTATTTATATGGAGAGTGATATTTTTGTATCGGCAGACCGTGATTCTATAAATTACATATTCTTGGATTCAACGGGTTATGAGATATCCAGAGGTGCAACATATTTTGAAGCATCATCAGATTCTGTAAATACGATTCAGTCAATGTTATACAAGGACGATACAACTTTAGTCACAAGTTGGTTTTCCGAGTCAACATATTTTCAACTTCATTCTGACTATAAGTTCCATTATTATATTAATTTATATAATAATAAGGATATGCAAATGTTAAAAAGTATCGACCTGACCAATGATTTCAAAAACTCAAAAAACAGAATTAGGTTTGAATTAGAATATGTAGATGAAGATATAATGGCGATATATCATCTAAATGAACCAGAACCCTTGCATTACGAACCATACCTGTACTTTTACGATTATGACGGTAATCGTGTGGATAGTGTGGATTTGAAAAAGTATAATCTATTAGTTAATAAAATAAAAAAAATATCAAAAAATGAGTACTTGATAGTTGGCACATATCCTGTCGGAAGTTACGGTGACTATAATCTTTATTTTTATAAAAAAACCATTGGTAATGATTTAGTATTATTGAGAAGATTTGAAATGGAAAAAGAAAATGAAGGCTATCATATATATCCACAAAATATATTTATTAATGCCGGTAATGCCATAATTGTGGGAAAATATAGGAAGAAAGTAGATTTCGGCAATGATTTTCTTTATCCAATTACTATATGCTTTAAAAATGATGACATTTTTACAGCGACTAAAGAAATTACAGACTTACCTCAAGTGCCAGTATCCCCAAATCCAACAAAAGATTATCTCCATATTTCCTGTGAAGCTACTGCCGATGTTCTGGAAATAATAGATCAAATGGGAAGAATCATTATGGAAAAAGAAAATATAAATTGTAAAGAAGAGATAGATGTTTCAAAATTAAATTCCGGTATGTATTTTATACGAGTATCTGATAAAAAGGGAAAGCTTATAGGAATAAGCAAGTTTGGTAAAATATAGGATAATATAAAATAATTGTCAAGTTGTATATACAAATAGAATTGGATTTAAAAATATAGAACAACTGAGAAATTAAAAATTATAGATTTCGTCCCTATGATTTTATTATAAATTAATATTTTCGAAATTAAAAATATCAATGCTATGAGACTATCAATATTTTTCTTAATTTTTATTTCTACCTATACTTTTTCCCAACCTGACCTTGATATTTTCAAGGATTATAAACCCAAATGGATACGCGCTACATTTGACACTACTGCTTTAGACATTATTGGGTATGACGACTACTCTAGAATGGATTATGTTCAGAGCATTCAGAAAGATGGTTATATTTATGTATTATATCAATATAACCTTCAGAACAGTGTTAATGATGGAGGTTATATGGAAAAAATAGATGAATCAACCGGAGAAGAATCCTGGCATATCGTCTATGATCTTAGAACTATAGATGTTGGTGAAAGACCTGATCGTTTCAGAATTAACGATAACGGAACTGTGGAAATAATTGGAGGCAGGACTGCTGAACGGACGAACGAAGGTTATTTACAAAATACTTTTGTTAGGCGAATGTATTCAGATAATTCAGGAGAATTCATTAGTTGGAATTGGGAGGATAAGACAGATAGCCTAAAAGCCTTGTTTTATAATAGTTTTCCTCCTATTATATATTTCAAAGATAGTATTTATATGCAGAGTGGTTTTTTTATTGGAGGAGACCGTGATTCTATAAATTACATATTCTTGGATTCAATGGGTTATGAGATATCCAGAGGGGCAACATATTTTGAAGCATCATCAGATTCTGTAAATACGATTCAACCAATGTTATACAAGGATGACACGACTTTAGTCACAAGTTGGCTTTCCGAATCTACATATTTTCAACTTCACTCTGACTATAAGTTCCATTATTATATTAATTTATATAATAATAAGGATATGCAAATGCTAAAAAGTATTGACTTGACCAATGATTTTAAAAACTCAAAAAACAGGATTAAGTTTGAATTAAAATATGTAGATGAAGACATAATGGCAATATATCATCTAAATGAACCGGAACCCTTGCATTACGAGCCATATCTGTACTTTTATGATTACGATGGTAATCGTGTAGATAGTGTGGATTTGAAAAAGTATAGTATTATGCATAACCAAATCAAAAGGCTTTCTAAAGATGAATTTCTTTTAATCGGGAAATATACAGTAAAGAACGAAGATGATCTTAGTCTATATTTTTATAAGAAAACTTTGGGTAAAGAAATTGAGTTATTAAAAAAAATAGAGTTTAAAAATAGAGCACATTTCATTTCACCTAGAAATATTTTTCTAACACAAGATAATAACATAGTAGTTGTGGGGTATTTTGGAGTTAACGAAATTCATCAATATTTAAATAATCCAATCACCATATGTTTTAAAAACGAAGATATTTTTACAGCCACTGAAGAAATTACAGACTTACCTCAAGTATCAGTATCCCCAAACCCAACAAAAGATTATCTCCATATTTCCTGTGAATCTAATGCCAATATTCTGGAGATAATAGATCAAATGGGAAGAGTCGTAATGAAAAAAGAAAATATAAATTGTAAAGAAGAGATAGATGTTTCAAAATTAAATTCCGGTATGTATTTCATTCGAGTGTATGATAAAAAGGGAAAGCTTGTAGGATTAAGTAAGTTTGGTAAAATTTAGGATAATAGAAAATATTGAAGTTAGCACAACAATTAAAATCAGGTTGAAAATCGATGAAATATGATTAAACCCCGGCATTTTTATAATATGTTAGAAAAAAAATCTATTTTTACGTGCTGTACTACAAAATCTCCATCTCTTTTGTAGTATTGATTTTTGTATTATTTATTAACTAAATCACTTTTATGAAGCGATTACTAACTTCTTTAGCTATATTATTTGTTCCGTATTTATCATTTGCAACAGGAATAGCCGAAAAAATAGAAAATAGATTTAAGCCTGTATCTGATGCAGTGTTTAATTTTGTTTTTACACCTGTAAATATTGCAGGGATGGATGTTCCGGTTGTATTAATAGTATTGTTACTTGGAGCTTTGTTTTTTACCCTTTATTTTAATTTTGCAAATATCAGATATCTTGGAGTTGCAATCAATGCTGCCAAAGGAAAATACGATGAAATGGATCATCATGTCGGGGAAACACTATATGGTGACCCAACTCCAAATGATGATGGTGATGTGTTTGAGACTCCAATGAAAGAAGGTGTAGTTGGGGAGGTTACACATTTTCAGGCTTTAACCGCTGCATTATCGGCAACTGTAGGATTGGGTAATATCGCCGGAGTAGCGGTAGCGATTGCCTTGGGAGGTCCGGGGGCTACCGTTTGGATGATATTAGCCGGATTTTTGGGAATGTCAACGAAATTGGTGGAAGCTACTCTTGGGGTAAAATACAGGGAAGTAGATGATAAGGGAAAGGTTTATGGTGGACCGATGTATTATTTGAACAAAGGATTTAAAGAGAAAAATCTCACTATAATCGGTAAAATATTGGCTGCACTATTTGCGATTATGGTTATAGGGGGCTCTTTTGGTGGAGGAAATATGTTTCAAGCGAATCAAGCAGCAGCTCAATTCAAATTGCTTTTTGGTATTGATTCTTTTTTTGACATTGATTCCGGTTTTGTTTTTGGTGTATTTATGGCATTTTTAGTAGGAATAGTAATCATTGGCGGTATTAAAAGAATCGGTAAAGTTACAGAAAAGATAGTTCCTTTTATGGGTATCATGTACGTAGGTGCAGCAATTGTTATTTTGGGATTAAACTTTCAACATATTCCTGAAGCATTTAAAATAATTTTTAGAGGTGCATTTTCTCCTGACGCTGCACTTGGGGGTGTAATCGGTGTTGTAATAGTGGGATTTCAGCGAGCGGCCTTTTCCAATGAAGCCGGAGTTGGTTCTGCTTCAATCGCTCATTCAGCGGTAAAAACGAGGTTTCCGGCCAGTGAAGGTATAGTCGCATCGATTGGCCCATTCGTGGATACCGTGATTATTTGTACTATGACAGCGTTGGTGATTATCATTACAAATATAGACGCCAATCTTTTTGACTATGCCAATTTGGATAGCGCAAATAACGTAATAATGAACAATGGGCAGCATTTGGGTGGAGTTGATTTGACTTCGGTAGCATTTGATTCTGCGATTCCCCATTTCTCAATTTTATTGACCTTTGCTGTAATTTTATTTGCGTTTTCTACAATGTTATCATGGTCTTATTACGGCCTGCAAGGATGGAAATACTTATTTGGAAAAGGAACTAAAACCGATCTTACATATAAAGTTTTGTTTTTATTTTTTGTAGTAGTTGGTGCATCATCAAGTCTTGATTCAGTAATCAATTTTTCTGATGCTATGATTTTTGCAATGGTATTTCCAAATATGATTGGACTTATATTCTTTGCTCCAACTGTCAAAAAGGAAATAAAGATATACTTGGATTCTATTAAGAATTTTTATCATCAAAAATCATTACAATAATTTTATTTGCTTGTGATCGAGGTTTATTTATCATTGGGGAGTAATATCGGAAATAGTTACCTGAATATTAACAAAGCTATTGAAAAAATTAGTAAAAGTGACGGGATTGAAGTCAGAGTAATATCACCCTATTATATCACAGAGCCTTGGGGGAAAACCGATCAAAATGATTTTTTGAATTGTGTGGTTAAGATTGAAACCGATTATTCACCTTGGTACTTATTGAGATTATTTCAGGAAATAGAAAAGGATTTGGGTAAAGATATAAAGGTTAGGTGGGGAGAAAGAACTATTGATATAGATATGATTTTATACGGTCAAAAGATCATATATGAAAAAAAATTAATAATTCCTCACCCAAGATATCATAAACGTAATTTTGTTTTAATACCTTTGTGTGATATTTCTGATAAGATTTTGGATCCATACAGAAAAGCATTGTCAGGCGAATTATTGCAAGGAGTAAAAGATAAAAATAAAGTAAAACTTTTTGATGAAAATTGATTTTCCATATAGGTATATAGCTGTAGAGGGTAATATAGGAGCGGGTAAGACTTCTTTTACCAAGATGGTAAGAGATGAATACAATTGCCGTTTGATATTGGAAGAATTTGCAGACAATCCATTTTTACCTCTATTTTACGAAAATCCCAAAAGATATGCTTTTACGGTAGAGTTGTTTTTTATGACCGAGAGGTACAAGCAAATGGAAGATAGTCTTGTGGCTCAACAAAGTTTGTTTAGTGATTTTACTATTTCTGATTATGTTTTTATCAAAACCTTGATTTTTGCCAGAAAGAATCTCAATGAAAAAGAATTCCGGCTTTTTCAACAGTTGTTCACCACACTTCAACAAAATTTCCCTAATCCTGATTTGCTGGTTTATCTACATCGCAATGTCGATATCTTATTAAAAAATATCAGTAAAAGGGGAAGAGATTATGAGCAAAATATCCAAAGAGAATACCTCTATAATATCCAAGACTCCTATTTTGAATATTTCAGAAATATTGTTTCATTTCCTGTTCTTATTATTGATCTCGGAGATATTGACTTTATAGCCGAAAAACAATATTACGATATACTCAAATCGGTAATTGCCAAGGAATACACACCGGGAGTACACAGAGTTAGTTTGAGTGTGTAAGATAATTCTAATGGATTACTGCCATTAACCAATTTTTCTTTTTGGCACATTTTCAAATAACTTTCGTTTATAATGGTACATATAGTGACTGCAAGAAAACATATCAAATTTTAAATTGATTCTTATCGTACAGTCACTATCTACAATTTTGTAGCAAAATTTTAAAGTTTATTGCCATGAAAACGAAATTATTCTTTTTTTCTGTTTTGTCTATTTTTTTATTATCCGGATTTTTAATAAATACTACTTCAACAACTCTTGAAGGCATTGTTGTAGATAAAGATGGAAACCAACCTTTGGAATTCGCATATGTCAAATTATTTAAGAAAGGAAGTTTAATAACCGGAATCCAAACAGATATAGATGGAAAATATTTATTTTCAAATATCCAACCCGGAGTTTATGATATTGAGGCAAGTTATTTAGGCTACGAGTCAAAAAAAATATCAGGGTTTATTATTGAAGATAACAAAAAAAATATTCTAAATTTCGCACTCTCTCCAGCAAATGTACAATTGGAAGATCTTGCAGTAAAAGCGTATAAAGCTCCTTTGATAAATATCGATAATACTACAACAAGTGGTATTGTAACATCAGAAGCTATCTCTAATCTACCAACTAAAAGTGTTGGCGCCATGACTACTACTACAGCGGGAGTTTCAACAAATAAAAATTTTAGAAGAAGCAAAACAAAATCATCTGCTATTTTAATAGATGGAATTAGAGTCGGAAATGAAAGAAGTTATATCGAGCCTAAATATGATATCGAAATAGAACCCTATGCAAAACCCAATACTGAATCATATGAACTTCCAAAAGAAAATTCATTTATTTCAGTTAAAAAAGAAGCGCTTTCGACTTTTTCAATCGATGTCGATAGAGCCGCTTATAGCAATATCAGAAGATATCTGAATATGGGAAGTATGCCACCAAAAAAGGCGGTAAGAATAGAAGAAATGGTTAATTATTTTGATTACAACTACGATGTGCCTGATGATGGAAAAACTTTTCATGTATATTCTAATGTTGTGACCTGTCCATGGAATGAAAAACACCGGATTTTGCATCTTGCATTAAATACTAAAAAGGTAAAAAAAGAAGATCTTGCACCTTCTAATTTTGTTTTCCTAATCGATGTGTCAGGAAGCATGAACAGCCACAACAAATTACCATTGGTTATTTCTTCTTTCAAATTGTTGCTGAACCAACTAAGAGATGATGACAAAGTTGCTATCGTCGTATATGCCGGATCAGCCGGTTGCCCACTTGAATCAACCAAGGTCTCTGAAAAAGAAAAAATATTGGCTGCTCTTGATAAACTAAGGGCAGGAGGATCTACTGCCGGAGGTCAAGGTATTAAGCTCGCTTACAAAATAGCTAAAGATAATTTCATCAAAAATGGTAATAATAGGGTTATACTTGCAACAGACGGTGATTTTAATGTTGGTATTAGCAGCAATAGCGGATTGGAGGAATTGATAAGTGAAAAGAGAAAAGAAAATATTTTTCTTTCAGTCTTGGGCTTTGGAATGGGTAATTACAAAAGTGATAAAATGGAAATCCTTGCAGATAAAGGAAATGGAAATCACGCATACATAGATAATATGAATGAAGCTAGAAAAGTTTTTTTGAAAGAATTGACAGGCACATTATATACATTGGCTAAAGATGTAAAAGTTCAGATTGAATTCAATCCTGCATTTGTTCAAGCATATCGCTTAATAGGCTATGAAAATAGAATGTTGCAAAAAGAAGATTTTAATAATGACAAAATCGATGCGGGTGAAATAGGTATCGGACATAGCGTAACCGCATTGTATGAAATAATCCCGGTAGGAGTTGAAAGCGATTTTTCAGGTAAAATAGATGATTTGGTCTTTCAGGAAGAAGAAAAAAAGGAGTTTACCAATAATAAAGATCTGGGACTCTTCAAAATCAGGTACAAAAATCCTGAAAGTGATGTAAGCAAAAAAATTCAGTTTATGATTAGTCCTAAAGTTACGCCATTAGAAAAAGCAGAAAACTCTTCACAATTCGCAATTGCCGTAGCAGAATTCGGATTGCTACTCAAAAATTCCGATTATAAAAAAGATGCCAGCTATAAAAGCGTACTCAGATATGCAGTCTTAAGTAAAGGACAAGATAATGACGGATACAGATCCGAATTTATAAATTTAGTGAAAACAGCAAAAGCCTTGGATAACAGTTTAGTCCAAAAATAATGTTCCCAAAATTGGAATTTTTAGTGTTTTGTTTTATCATTGCGTTGTATGCGAATCATTACAAGAGAAACACTTAAATCATTTTGGGAAGAATATCCGGATTGTGAGCAAAGTTTACTGGCTTGGTATAAGGTAGCAAAAAAAGCAAAATGGCTTAATTTTAACGAAATGAAATCTCAGTTTGGTAGTTGTAAAATTGTTGGTTCTGATAGAGTGGTATTTAAAATAAAGAGAAATAAATACCGGTTAATAGTGAAAATCACATTTGTTAATCAAATTATATGGATTAGATTTATAGGAACTCATCAGAGATCTAATAAAATTGATGCTAAAACGATCTAAATGGAAATAAAATTAATTAGAACAGAAAAAGATTATACGGAAGCTTCTGAGAGGTTAGAAGAAATATTTCATTCAAAACCCGGAACTCAAGAAAATGAGGAATTGCAAATCCTTGTTATGTTAATGGAGAAATATGAAGATGAATTAATTGGAGAATTCCCCTACCCTGACCCAATTGAGGCTATTAAATTTAAAATGGAGCAAATGGGAATAGATCAAAAGGAACTGGCGAAAATAATAGGATTGCGTAGTAGAGCATCGGAAATATTGTCAAAGAAAAGACCTATGAGTATAAACATTATTAGAAAAATAAGTAGGGCATTAGCTATTCCCGCCGATATATTAATTCAACCGTACGAAACAATATAATACAAGAGAGAACAAGCATGAAATATCATATTTCCTATAGATCGTACGAAGCATAATCGAGACCGATACCAGTTAAAAAGGGTACTCCGATGTGCAAATTAAACCAAACCATCTGCCTCCCTTAGGCTTCAGTTTAAAAAATGATTAACAGCGTCTCTGACACTTCCGTATTTTTGCAGAAGTTTTTTGGCTTCTGCATAATCGGAAATTCCGGTTTTTTTCATAATCATTTTGGTGCCTCTGTCCCTTAGTTTCTCATTGGTTATTTGCATATCCACCATCTTATTGTCTTCGACATGCCCGAGTTTAACCATAACAGAGGTGGTAATCATATTCAAAACCATCTTTTGCGCTGTACCGGCTTTCATCCTGCTACTTCCAGTGACAAATTCAGGTCCGACTATAACTTCAATTGGGAAATCAGCCTTTTTTGCTACCGGTGAATCGGGACTACAAGTAATACTTCCTGTACTAACACCATTTTTTTGGGCATAAGCAAGTCCGCCTTCTACATAAGGAGTAGTTCCCGATGCAGCAATTCCAACCACAAAATCATTTTCATCAATATTGTATTCCAGCATATCTTTCCAAGCTTGATCAGGGTCATCTTCCGCCCATTCAACCGCACGGCGAATAGCAGTATCACCTCCGGCTATAATACCTATCACAAGATCATACTCTGCTCCAAAAGTAGGAGGAATTTCCGATGCATCCAATATTCCTAATCGACCGCTTGTTCCTGCCCCTATATAAAATAGCCTGCCTCCATCTTTCATTTTATCATATACTGCATCTACTAACTTTTCAATTTGAGGAATTTCTTTCTCAACAGCATTTGCCACTTTTTTATCCTCTTTATTAATATTTGTCAATAGTTCTCTTGTGGACATCTTTTCGAGATGTCTATACAATGAATCTTTTTCTGTCTCTCTCACCATTTGATCCGTTTTATGTATATTATAGCAAATTTACTGCCAAAAATGAAATGCACCCAAATGACTTAACCCTTCACCCATTCTTTAAATTCCTTTACCTTAGCCCTGCTAATAACGGTATTCAAATTTACGGCTTCCGGATTGAGTTCTAAAATCAATTTGTAATTGAAAAAATTACTGATTTTGCTTATTGAATCGATAAAAACAATCATTTGCCGGTTTATACGATAAAATCTCTTGGGATTCAATTTTTCAGCCAAAGTATCAAGGGACTCATCAATCATATACCTTTTTTTATCCTTTGTCCTGATAAAAGTCACTTTGTCTTCTGAATAAAAATAGGCGATATCATCAATTTTCACTATTTCCAATGAATCTCCCTTATTTATCAAAAAACGGGACTTATAAGATTTTTGAGAGCCGGAAATTGAACCAAGCAACTTATCAATATCAATATTTGTACTTTTAGAAGAATAGGCGCTTTTAAGCCTATTGAATTTATCAATACTCGCTTTAAGTTTGGTAGCGTCTATTGGTTTCAACAAATAATCGATACTGTTTATTTCGAATGCTTTGAGTGCATATTCATCATATGCCGTAGTGAAAATAATCGCAGTATCGATTTGTACTTGCTGAAAAATATTGAAACTCAATCCATCTGAAAGATGTATATCCAAAAAGATCAAGTCGGGTTGAGGATTGTTTTTTAACCAATTCACAGTACTGTCAATGCTGTCCAAAATAGCCAAAACCTCAATACCTGAATCGATCTCCAATATCATACTTTTAAGTCTCTCTGCAGCTCTATTTTCATCCTCAATTATTATTACATTCATTTTTTCTGACTCTGATTTTTATTGATAAACTTATCTGAAATTAAAAAAATTGTCTGTTTCCTTGCAGACACTATCCAATACCAATTTAACTCTAAAATGTCGAACATAATCCATTTTAATTCTCCAATATTTATAAAAGACCATATAGTTAATTTGGTATAAAATGTAAAAATAACCCATTTGGGTGGGTTTTAAGGATTAGTTTATGTATAATTTTGTATTAAAATAAAAAACTTATGGAAATAGCAAATCTAAACCAAATCAACAACAGTCCTGATATCTGGGAAAAAAGAACAAATACTTTTCAATCATTTTTAAATAATAGACTGATTGTATCTGTATCAAAATCAATTCACTTGCTCCCACTTGATTCTATAGTATATCTTAGTGCTGAAAGCAATTATTGCAATATCACAATGAGTGACGGTAAGTCAATCCTGAGTTCAAAAACATTAAAGTTCTATGAGACGCTACTTATTGATAAAGGATTTTTAAGAGTTCATTCCGGTTTTTTGATAAATCTAAACAGAGTTTCAAAAATTTGCAAAAAAAATGGCTTCAATATACAAATGGATACAGGAAAAATTATTCCAGTCTCTCTAAGTTATAAAAATAACTTGTTCAAGTTTTCTTCCATAAATAGCTTATGCGAGAAAACACATCAAATTAAAAATTAATTATTGTATCAACTCACAATTTTATATCGATATCCTTCAATGTGAGATGCGTACCGTTATCTTTGACCTCCTTGGCAAAATCAAGTATAGTCATTTTTTGAAACTTGTCTTGAAGTTGTTCTTTGAATGGAGCTACGATATGATGAATAGGACAAGGATTCTCATCACTACATACCGGAAGTCCTAAAAAACATCCTTCAAAAATATCTTTATTATCGATAGCGATTATAATATCATCGATATGTTTATTGAGATTTTTTTCACTCATATAAAAACCTCCTTTTGGACCTTTTGCGGAAGAAACAATATTGTACTTAGCTAATTTTTGCAATAATTTTGCAATAAAAGCATCAGGCATATCCAAATTTTTTGAAATGTCTTTTCCGTTGAGTTTTTCTCCTGTGTTGACCTTTTCGGTTAGATACAACACAGCTCTAATTGCGTATTTGGCAGCGTTTGTAAGCATAATAATTATTTCCACAAATCTTTTAAAGCATCTTTTACTTTATTCTTCACTTTCTTTTTTTGTTTCTCCAATTCTTTTTTAGCTTTTTCTTTTAGCTCTTTCTCCTTATCCTTTGCTTTTTTCTTAATTTTATTCTTAGTTGAATCAATTACTTCATTGGCTTTTTTCTCCAGCTCTTTTTTCTTATCATTCACTTCCTTTTTTATTTCTTTTTTAGTCTCGTCGATTTTATTCTTGACTACTTCTTTGCCGGATTTGCCCGAAGTCCCCACAAACTTAATACCAATTTTCGGCTTATTGTATTTCCCGGTCAAAGTAATATCCAAATTTAGAATTGTTCCAACTTCTAAGTCAATTCCTTTTGACTTTGCTTGTGATGTGATGAAATCTATACCTTTGTTCAAGTTATTTCCACCGGGCAATTTACCAATTTTGGATTTTGGTATTTTTGCGTGAATGATATAGTCTATGGTTTTGTCGAGTTTACTGCTTCCGGCTATATTGAATTTCATATCATCATATTCATAATCAAACGGATTAATTTTTACTGTTCCATCAACTATTTCAAAACTATTTTTTGTATCCTTGATTTCCATATTGTCCAATGAATTTATCCGGAGTTTTGAAGCCAAATTGTTAAGTCCCGGGTAATTCTTGATATATGCATTGATAGTATGGATAAGTCCTTTGGCTGTTATGCTTGAAAAATCAGGCAAAAAACCGTCTGAAAGCTTGCCTTTGAAACTGAAATCAGCATTAAAAACACCCCTGATAAACTCAGATAACGGAGCGAGGGTTTTGAAACTCACAACCGACTTGTACATCTCTTCATATCTCATTTTTGACATTCTATATCTGATGTCAAACTCCGGTTTTTTATCGGGTGGTGTGGAGAAAATACCGTCAACTATCATAGTGCCTCCCATGCCTTGTGCCTTGAAATTATCAAAGCTAATCGCTTGGTTTTTTACACTTAATTTACCTTGAAGATTTTTTAGATTTTTACCCGTATAATCAACTTGAGAAACATCGGTATTAATAGTCAAATCCATTTTATCAGGCACGGTAAAATTTTCTTCAGAAGAATTTTGCTGATTTGATGTATCTTCACCCATAAATTTATCCATATCAAAATAAGGGGAATTGATACTCAATGTGCCATTAAGAGTTTTGTCCTGCAATACCCAAGACAAAACATTATCTAATCTACCTTTGATATTAAGTTTACTATCAGACAATATAAGATTCTGATTATTTATCCTGAGAGTATTATGGGAGTACTCTCCGTTTAGCTTCATATCCCTTATATCATAGTCATCATATTTCAATTTACCTATTTTATAGTCAAATATTGCATTTAGTCTGTCTTTTAGAAAGATAAAAGTACTCTCATCTTCTTTTGAATTATCATTTTGGTTTGTATTATCATCACTTATCCATTCATTTGCATCGAAGACTTGGCTTTCTCCGGATAAATTTATACTTATGGATTTATTTTTAGAAAAATAGTTCAATGGCTCTTGTATCGTTATTTTGCCGTTGACATCCGACTTTCCTGCCATCATTATTAGATTGTTGATATCTATTTTGTGGTTTGTAAAATCGAGCTTAGCATCATTTATTTTGATTAAAGGGAATTCCGCATAAGTCATAGATAAATTATCAACATCAGCTTTCCCATTAAGCTTTTGATATGACAAGGACTTGTTGAATTCAAAGACCAAATCCGTAGTTATCTTTCCATCCAAATCACTGATATCTTCCACAGGAAAAGCCTTGGATAAAGCTCCTAGATTTAATACCCCCTTGAATTTACCTTTACTCATTGGATCATCAAGAATATTTTTTATTTCCATTGCTATTTCCATTTTCTCTTTGCCTGCTCTGAAAGTCATTGGGGAGATAGAAATAAGGGTATTATTCAATGATTCTCCTGTTTTTTTGATACTGATATTTGCATTTATATCTTGGATAGGCAGGGGCATATCCGGATATTTTATATAGCCGTTTTTAGCATTGATATCCAGATTAAAATCAGGATATATTTCTTTATCAAAAAAGTATTTTCCCTTGATATTTCCCTTAAAACTAAAGTCACCTTTTGCATCGACAGAATTATAATCTTTAGTAAAAGCATTTGGTATGATAGAAAATATTTCTTTGAAATTATTTCCGGGAGCTTTTATATTGAGGTCTATATCAGCATATTCATCATCAATGTGAAATTGTCCTCTTGATATAAGTTTCAGATCATTTAGTTTTAGCGTATTCTCTTTGATTTTGAACAGCATTTTATTCAAATCCGTATCAAAATCGATATCCCATTTTATTTTAGCATTTTTAAGATAATGCATATTGCCTGATTTGAAACTAAATCCGTCAATTTCGGTCTTTGTATCCAAATCAAAAACCACATCTTTAAAATCACCTTTTCCCCTATGATTAAGATTCTCTATTTCGACTGTTTTACCGGATTGTAAATCTCGATATCTGATTTTGGCATTCACAATGGAATAGCTCTCTAATCCAATATCCTTAATCTTTGATTTTTCCTCGTTTGAACTACCGGAATCTTTCTTGATAATATCGTAATTTGCTTTTCCATCCGGCAAAACAATTATATTCACAACGGGAGATACCACCGAAAAGTCCGTTATCTTTATTTTGTCCGAAAAAATCGAGAGTATATCCATTTCCAGATTTACCTCTTTTGCATAAAAAAAGCTGTCATTTTCAAATTCTCCAATTCCTTTAATATTTATATCTTTTATGCTTGTATTCAGATTGGGAAAGCTCTTCAATAAAGAAAGTTCTATATCCTCAAAATCCACTTTAGCCTCTACGTTTTCGTTGATTTCTTTATTGACAAAATCTTTTATGTCGTCCTTAAAAAAATAGGGCAAAGCCAAAGCAGCGACAAATAGCAGTAAGATGAATATCCCAATACCTATGAATATTTTTTTAATCAATGATTTTTTCTTTGGCTCTTTGATATCTTTGTTCATCGGTAACATATTGTTTATTTATCTTTGAAAAAAGGTATTTCCCGTATTTTTCCAATAAAATATTCTTTCTCGATTATATCCGAATTCAATAGATTCCGGAATGATTTACGGGCGTCTTTCAAATAACCGATTTTTTCGTAAATAACCGGAATAATATACATTGAATAAGCATAATGTTTGCTTTTTTTGAAATTGGATTTGTTCACTATATCAAGGAAAAACGGCAATGCGTGTTGAATATTTCCACTTCGGTAATAATTGGTGCCAATATCAAAATTATGCACTTCTTCATTGTATTTTTTATCCAAATGAATTCCCCTGATCGAAAAACAATTGTCAGTACAATTCTCCACCAAATCCAGGGTTTTTATCGTATCGCTAATTGTGGGAAAAACCAATTGAAAATTGACAACCTGACCCGGGATATTGAATTTGTGCATATCAGGACAATTTTCAATTCCCTCGGATTTTATCATATCAAATTTGATTCTCTTCCCGGGAATGGATATAAAAACATCCTTATTTACACAGAAAAATCCTTTTTTTACTTCATTTTTTAGCGTCAAATAGAAAATTGTAGATTCAGGAGTTTTTTCGATTTTGGTGATATTCAATGTAGGGTGGCTTTTGATATCCACTACAGGATTATCGATTGTCTGTGCATTGATTATTGAGTTCATCACAAAAAACAAAAGTATAATAGAGTAATATTTAAGCATAGATCAATAGTTTGATAATAAAACCGCTTAAATATCCAATTTGGTATAAATGAGCTGTAAAATTGCAGTTTATTAACAAAACTTACTTTTTGGGGCAAACCTACCCCCTCATCCAATCTCCATAAGCCTTACGCTCCCCCTTATGTTTATCTTCCATTTCATTCCAGAAAAAAAATAGGGGAAAGTAGCAACAAAACGCTAAAAATTACCAGCTTTCTTCAAAAGATTTTCCGTTAGCTAAATCCTTTGTCAGTTCTATCAAACCTGCGTGTTTGATGATGCTTTTGACTTTTCTAACCCAGCTTTTTCTATAATTGTATGAATTCCTTTTTCCTCCTATTCCATTTATAAAAATATATGCGGTTTCTTTTGTCAACAAAGTTTTTTTACCATTTTTTTTGACGAGTTTATTCATTAGGTCAATAGTCTCTTTATAGGCTTTAATATTTTTTTCTTTATCAATAATTAATTGTATGAAGTCATCTATATTTTGAGTGTAGGCGATACTTCTTTCTCTCGGGTGATACTTGAAATAAGCCAAATTGTACTTAGAGCCTGCTAATTTTCCCGGACGATAATCTTTTTTTTTGCTTCTCGGTCTGTTTTCCCAGAGCAATTTATCATCATCGTATTTGATTATTTCCAAAGAATCGTATAGTATCTCTCCGGTCGATTTTAGTTTCGGCAATCGCAATGCAGGTAATGTGGTATCCGCTTTCCCCGCTCCTAATGCTAAAACATTGCCTGTTATCTGACTAACATAGCTTCTATTCCATCCCGATTCCAGACCTGCGATTGCGAGCAATGCTGCCGGAGGAATATTGTGGTTTAGACATATTTCGGTTGCCTTTTTAGCCATCATTTGGTACAGAGCGGTAACGTGAGGATATTTTCTGAGTTTGTACTGAGCTATTTTTTTACTCTTGATAATTTCCTCCTTGGGTATATGAACAAAATCATATGTACCGGTAAAATGCTTATACAAAAAATATGAACCGGTAGCTAATACCAACAAAGCAATTAAAAGCTTCAATTTCACAGACAACTATTTGGGGTTAATAAATATATTGTTTTCTAGAAAATAGCATATTTGAATCTCATACTAAGGTCGTAATTGAAGCCTTTTGAAATAAAAGGTGTTAATAACCTTACACCTCCCCACTCATATCTCTGTAAATAAAATCCGTTATACCTGTATTGTACATTATTGTATAATAGTAAAAGATTGATATCAAATCGTGCCCGAGGTGAAATATAATATGAAAATTTGTTTGTCCATGCCATAGTATAAGTTGGGGAGTCTGTATCTATTTCGATTTTAGATTTTAATAATTGGAAAAGAGCAAAATCAAAATTAGAATAATATGTGCTTCTTGAAGTGATATAATATGAATAGTTAACAAATACTTGTGGAATAATACTTAGTAAACTATTATTTTTACTTTTATTATTTATAGCTGAGATTTTTGAATAGTCCAAGTTTATAGAATAGCCAAAATCAATTTGCTTGAAAATATTCAGGGGTATATAATATTGATCTCTGAACTCAATTCCCAATCCATAAGAATAATAGTTTTGATGAGATAAAATACTTTCACCATCAATCAAGCTGTAATGTGGGCGCAAATCTAATGCAATAATTTTCCCGGCAAATCTCCTCGGATGCAAAAATCTGCTATATTCAAATACATCTGACATTGTTGTGAAATATGATATATCATCATTTGTAATCAAGCCTTTTTCCTGCATTATTTTATCGATTGCCTTTAGCTTTTCGATTCTTTTTATTCTGGAATCGAAGAATCGCGCATTTTTTATTTTTGAAACTGTCTCTGCGATAGATACAATATCGATGTCATCAGGGACTTTTTTGAGTCTATTTATTCTCGAAAACTCTTTGAGCATCCTTATGGTAGTCCAAGCATCGGTCACATCTTCCAATCTTCCATATCCCATTCCTAAACCTATAGTCGTTCCCCAAAAAGTACCGTTAAAAATTCTATGATTTAAATAATATCCAAATTGGTCTCCGTTGTTTATACTTAAATCACTTTTAACGTCAATTTCAAAAAATCTTTTAGAACCATTGTAAAACTTAAAATTATCATTTATGTTATAAGAAATATTTAAACCGGTGTCATTTATTTTTTTATTATTATCTTTATTTCTATAATTTTCCCATGCAACTCCAAGCTGGATCGTATTATTCCCTTTCATCTGAAGACGCGGACTATTCTTAAAAATTTTGTTATTTATAAAAAACATAAAAGTCAAATCTTTGTAATCTTCTTTTGATCGTATATCCCAGGTATTGCTTGTGGAATTAAGAATAAAATTCATATCAAGGCTTTTGTAATCTATCACCGGAAGAGCATATTTTTTTAAATCAAATTTGTCCAATTCAGGGTGAAACCTCAATTCAATATCACTTGATTGGCTAATAATAGTACTATGAGTAAAAAATGATAACAAAATGACTAATAACAGGGTAATTTTTTTCATGTCTTTAATTTTTTGTTTTATAATTGTCATATTAGTTTTTTCTTGCAAACACTATTTAGGACATAAATTTAGAAAAAAAACTGAAAATACAGATAAAAAAGCTTGTTTTATTTTTTAAAAATTAATAAAAAAATCAAATAAAGCACATGGGAATACTGTTAATTAGAAAAACAAAAAACTAAATCAATGAACACTACTAAATTTAATAAATACTTAAAAAAAATAAAAGCATTTGATAGTCTTGTAGATGATTTGTCCGATCTGTCATTTGTAGAACGTGATTTATTAAAAGACTATATAAAAAAATTGTACGAGTCTGTATCAGAATTGGACGATAGTGATAAAATTGAAAAAAAACAAAAAAAGCATAAAAAGAGTATTGTAGCTGAAAAATCAGAAAAACACGAAGAAATAAAAGAGGAAGTTCAAGAAGAAATTAAATTTGTTAAACCTGAAGCTGAAGAAAAAAACAATCAAGTTTCAACTGACGATAACACTATTGATGTAAAAGAACAAAATGCTGAAAATACCAATTCGACTGCTAAAGAGGATGAGTCAATAAATGTCTCTCCTGAATTTCTCGAACTATTTGAAGTAAATTACGGAAATGAACTATCCCAAAAATTGAGTCAAATACCGATAAAGGACTTGACAAAAGCATTTAGTATCAATGAAAGAATCTTTACTGTCAAAGAATTATTTAAGGGTGATAAGGATTCCTTTGAAAAAGTAATCGGAGACCTTGACAAGCTTACGAGTTTGGAGGAAGCAAAAGATTATCTGATAAAAAATATAATAGAAAAACACGGTTGGGACAATCCTAAAATGCTTAAAAAAGTAAAAGGATTTGTAGCAACGATAAAAAGGAGGTATCTATAAAAATGATATCGGGCAATAAACATACTACCCTAAAACAAGCTATAAAATATCCTTTGTTTTTTGTTTTTCTTATGTGGTCTTTACACATAATAAAAGTCCTCGGAGGATTCAATTGGAATATATACGGAATTCATCCGAGAGAAGCAGACGGTCTTACGGGAATACTGATGTCACCTCTTCTACACAGTGGGTTCAAGCATCTTTTGTCCAATACTATTCCCTTGTTTTTGATGTTCACACTTATTTCATTGTTTTACTCCAAGGTCGCGAAACTTAGTTTTATTGCCATATATCTGCTCACAGGAATTTCCGTTTGGTTTTTTGGTCGTCATGTATATCATATCGGAGCAAGCGGAGTTGTATATGGATTGATCTCCTTTGTTTTTTGGAGCGGTATATTTCGAAAAAATTTCAAATCAGTAATATTGACCATCATCATCATTTTCCTGTACAGCGGATACATCGCCGGAGTATTTCCGGGGCAAGAGGGCATATCGTGGGAGAGCCATTTACTTGGAGCTGTTGTAGGTATGTTGGTGGCGTTTATCGTAAGAAATGTCCGCGAACAGCATGAAATTGACGATATCAGAAGGGAAAAAATGCGTGTTGATGACTATGAAGAAAACTATTTTTTTGACAGGGATGTTTTTGAGGACAAATCGTAGTGCCTTTGAATATTATCCTAAATAAACCAACCTATTAAAAATGGCAATCTACTCTACGACATACGACCCAAAAGAAGAGCTTTGGAATGTAATTACACATGGCTTAGGTTTATTGTTAAGTATAGTGGGTCTGATAGTTTTGATTATTGTATCCAGTATAAATCTATCGACAATGCATATTATCGCATATAGTATATATGGGGTAAGTTTAGTGATTTTGTATGCTGCTTCTACAGCTTATCATATGGCAAAAAAGGAAAAGATAAGATTGAGACTAAATGTTTTTGATCACTCTGCTATATATGTGTTGATTGCAGGAACTTATACACCGATTGCTCTGATAACATTACATGGTATTGTAGGCTGGAGTTTACTCGCAGTGATATGGGTATTAGCTATTGTAGGGATAGTATTAAAATTATTTTATACGGGGAGATTTGATCGTCTTTCAACCCTTATTTATGTATTTATGGGCTGGTTAGCTGTAGTTGCTATAAAATCTCTAATCGAAAATATGTCAATGCCCGGTCTAATCTGGTTATTGATTGGTGGTCTATTTTATACAATCGGAGCTGTATTTTACCTCAGAAACAGTCTGAAATTTAATCATGTAATATTTCATATTTTTGTATTACTTGGAAGTATTAGCCATTTTATATGTATTTTGTTTTTTGTTTAGCTATATATTCTCTTTATATTTCTTTGTTAAAGTGCTTTAACTTTTCCTTTTTTATTTAATTTTCGTCCACACAATAAAAATAATACGTTATGGCAAAAATAAAACCATTCAAAGGAATCAGACCACCAAATTAATAATTTATTATTTTTTTCGAAAAACAATAGATTAAAATTCTTTAAACTTCGTACTTTTACCGTTCGGATATTAACAATTGTGAGAAACGAGTGTCAAGTCAAGTGTAATGTTTCGTGTAAGTTGAATTCGCTAAGAGGTTAAAAACCTTTAGCTCAGTATGTGCTTTACCTTGAGCCAAAGTGTCTTTGACCTCTTGGCGACTTCCATAAACATCAACCCGAAACTTGAAACTTGACTTGACACTAGCATAAATTTAAAACACGTGAAAGCAAGCATTTTAAAAGGAACCAGAGATTTTTTACCAAAACAAGTAATTCAAAGAAAATATATCTTTGATACTATCAAGTCAGTATTTGAAATATATGGGTATCTTCCAATAGAAACACCAAGTTTTGAATCATTGGCTACTTTGACGGGTAAATACGGTGAAGATGGGGATAAACTACTATTTAAAATTCTAAATAATGGAGATTTTTTAAGCAAAGTTGACCAAAATGTATTAGATGAAAAAGACTCCAGAAAATTGTTGCCACAGATTACCAAAAGGGGTTTGCGATATGATCTTACCGTTCCCTTTGCGAGATTTGTTGTAATGCATGAAAATGAACTAAACTTTCCTTTCAAAAGATACCAAATTCAGCCTGTGTGGCGAGCTGATAGACCACAAAAAGGAAGATACCAGGAATTCTATCAATGTGATGTAGATGCTATTGGTTCGGAATCCTTGATGTACGAAGCTGAACTTGTAAAAATATACGATGATGTTTTTACAAAGCTGGATATTCCTGTTGAAATAAGGATAAATAATAGAAAGGTTCTCGAAGAAATGACGAGAGCTATAGGTGCAAGCGAATTTTTCACAGAAATCACAGTAGCAATAGACAAATTGGATAAAATCGAATGGGAAGGAGTTGAAAAAACCCTCCTCAATAACGGTATTAGCCCAAATGCAGTTAAAGGGATTAAAAATTATCTTGAAATCGAAGGAATAGGTGAATTGACAGATTGGTTTGAGCATCACAATATAAATTCTAAAGGATTAAAGGAAATAAAAGATGTATTTGAATATCTCTACCTTACACCTCTGAACAATAAAATTAAGTTTGATCCGACATTAGCAAGAGGACTCAATTATTATACAGGTTGCATATTTGAAGTCGCGGCAGAAGATGCAGATATGGGTAGCCTCGGTGGAGGTGGAAGGTATGATGAATTAACAGAGGTTTTTGATAAAAAAGGCATGTCCGGCGTGGGAATAAGTTTTGGGGCAGAAAGAATATTTGATGTGATGAACGAAAAAGAAATGTTCCCAAAAGACCTTGTTAACCCGCTTGATGTACTATTTATTGCTTTTGATGAATCTACACATAGAGAGGCTTTTAAGCTGACATCCAATCTAAGAAGAAGAGGAATAAAAGCGGATCTATACCCTAGTCCCGCAAAAATGAAAAAACAAATGAAATACGCAAATTCCATAGAAGTACCTTTCGTGGCGCTATTGGGAGGAAATGAGATGGAAAAGAGAGTAGTCTCCATTAAAGATATGCAATCAGGAGAACAAAATGAAATTGCTTATGATGATTTAGTAGCTTTTTTTAAAAAATGATTAAAACTTTTTGATATGAAAAATTTATTCTTGAAAATATTTATTCTATTGCTATTCGCATCCGTTTATTCTTGTGCGGATAAGCCGGCTAAAACTGTCAATAAGACAAAAATCGAAAATAGACAAGCGGAAAATAAAATGATTTCTCTATTGGATAAGGGATTTTTCAAAGCGAAATTTGTCCCCACTGGAGATAAACTAATAGTTAGCTCTGAAAATGACAAAGGGCTTGCCGTATATGATTTTAAAAACGATGTTGTAGAGCATTTGACTTCAAAACAAGGTGCAGGAATGTATCCAAAAATTACTCCCGATGGCAAGTATGTCGCTTATCAAACACATGAATTTAAGAACAGAAGGAGATTGACAAGCTTGTTTTTGCAGGATATCGCTGAGAAAATAATAGTTCCCCTTGTAACAGACAAAAGGGATATTAAGTTATTAAGTGTCGATAATTCCAATGTTTATTATTTGGAAGGTGATGTTGTTAAGGCTTTTGATATTTCCGGCAAAAAAACAATAACAAACCCTAAGAACATAACAATTGCATTTACCGACAACAACCTCAATCTATCTTTGTATTCCGGTGGTAAAAAATCCAATATCAATCCTCAAGGAGAAGGTAATTATATATGGGTTTCATTATCTCCTGACAAAAAAAGGATTCTGTACAATTATCCTAAAAAAGGAGCAATTATAGCTGATTTGACTGGAAAAACCGTTAAAGAATTGGGGAAATTGGATGCTGCTCAATGGAGCAATGATGGCAAATGGATTATAGGAATGGAAGATTATGACGATGGACATAAATACACAAAATCTGATATCTTATTGGTTTCTCCGGATGGGAAAATCAAGAAAAACCTCACTGAAAATTCGGATTTAATCGCCCTTTATCCCAATCTCTCTAAAGACAATAAAAAAGTGGTGTATAACACGGAGGAAGGAAGAGTGTATTTGATGAATATAAAATAGTATTATTATGAAAGCAAAATATCTTATTCCTATCCTGATTTTAATACTTACGAGCATTAGTTCTTTTGGTCAATTGCAAGGAATAAAAATATGTATTGACCCGGGTCATGGCGGTCATGATGCAGCCAATGATAGACGTATAGAATTGCCTCACGGACTGATATTTTGGGAATCCGAAGGTAATTTTATGACTGCCCAAAATGAAAAAGAGTTATTGATATCCCTTGGAGCAAATGTAAAAATGACTAGAACCGGAAATGATGATGCAGATGATATCTCTCTTTCAGCAAGGGTAGCTATAGCCAATGCATTTGGAGCGGATTATTTTCATTCTAATCATACCAATGCAGCTTATGGAGGAACAAACTATTCGCTTGTATTATTCAGAGGAGAAGATAATAGCCCTGCATTTGCTGATGCCAAAGCAATGGGTGCTTTGATGGGGCCGAATTTGGTTGATTTGCTTGAGACAACAAGAAGTTACAATAGAGGTGATAAATCATTTTTGGGCTTTAACTTAGGTGTTCTCAGAAATACCAATATGCCGGCTACCCTATCGGAAGGCTCTTTTCACGATTTTCCGGAAGAGGCTTTAAGATTAAAAAACCAACAATATTCACGAAATTATGCTTGGGCTTTGGCAAAATCCTTTTGTAAATATTTCATGGTTGCCGGATTCAAAACCGGAAGAGTAGGTGGTATAGTCAAAGACAGACAAACAGGTAATGTGATTAACAATGTGAAGGTAACAATCAATCCGGGAAATATTACATACGTTGGAGATGATTTTTACAATGGATTTTATGGCATTGGCAATCTGCAACCCGGTACTTATACTATCAGTTTTTCAAGAAGTGGATATTTTGATTTAAATGAAACTGTTATTATTCAGGCCAATAAATATACGAATTTGGATGTGAGTTTGGCTGTCAATAACAATGGAGCTCCTTTTGCTTCTTTCGATATTACCGGAACTCCAGCAGGAGCAGGAGACGAATTGACATTCGATGCATCCAAGTCAGTAGATGATGGACAGATAGTCGAATACAAATGGGACTTTGGAGATGGATCACCGGTAGATACCGGAAAAATAGTGAAACACACATATGCTTCAGATGGAAATTATACTGTCACCCTAACTATAAAAGATAATGACGATAAACAATCATCTTTAAGCAAAACGGTTGAAATAAAAACAGCAGCTCCAAAAACACCTGTTTTGTTGTCGGTTGAACCTATAAATGATAGCAAAGGAGTAAGAATCAAATGGAAAAAACTTAGTCAAGGTTCTCTTGCCGGATATAGAATATACTACAATGTGAGTCCTTATCTAGAAAATCTAAAGATACTTGCTGATACCAATATATTGAAACCAGATATTACCGAATTTGAATTGGATAGCATCGATGAAAGATCCGAAACATATTATTTCTGGATTACTGCTGTCAACAAAGCTGGAGTGCAAAGTGAGGATAGTGATATGTATGGTACCTTTAATTATAGATTTGGAGGAAATAAAAAATTGCTTATAGTTGATGGATTTCACAGGCGTTCGTCCTATACCAAACCGACTCACGATTTTGCTTCTACCACATACCTGCTTGGATTGTACGATGCCGTTGGGCATGTAACCGTAAGCACATGTATGAATGATCAGATAATCTCAGGCAAGATAAAACTGAACGACTATGATATAGTTTTTTGGTTTCTGGGGGATGAATCCACAGTGGATGAAACTTTCAATTCCTATGAACAGAATAAAGTAAAAGATTATTTGAGTCAAGGAGGAAAATTGTTTGTGACAGGAGCTGAAATAGCTTGGGACTTGGATCACAAAGGAAGTGCAACCGATAAAGCATTTTATCACGATTATCTCAAAGCAGAATATGTTTCCGATGGGGCAAAAGGCAGATCTCCTGCAAAAGGAATCAATTCTACGGATTTCTCAGGAGTGAATTTGAATTTTAGTGTAAGATACGAAGAAGATTATCCGGATGTACTAGCGGGTTTAGGCGGTGCTAAACCCATACTCAAATACAATGAAGGATCTGTTGCAGGTATCGCTTATAAGGGTAAAATCGGAGGTGGCTCATCAAATGCAGCTGTTGTCAATCTGGGTTTTGCATTGGAAACCGTAAAGAACAGGCAACAACTAAAAACATTCTTTGAAAAATTGCTACTGTATTTTGATACAAAAGTTTCTACTAAAGAATTGACCGGTGATTTTAATTCAAAAATAAAGGTATATCCGACTTTAGTCAAAGATATCGTGAAGATTGAATCCAAATTGGATGATAATCCACAAGTCGTTATTAGTATTTTTAATATCCAGGGACAAAGAGTTTTTAAGACGGAACAACAACTCATTACGCAAAAGATATTGCAAATTGATTTGTCCGGATTGTCAAAAGGTTTATATTTCTTAAATATCAATAATGGTAAAAAAATAGTAAGTAAAAAAATTATTAAAGAATAGATAAGATATCTGATATACTTTAAGTACGCTAAAGCGCACTCTACTCATTATTTATGTTACTTCCATAACCCCTAACTGGTGTTAGGAGCTATTCTTATGCTTCGATTGTCTAAACCTTATAGACCGTGAATGCACCATAAGATTATCCCCTTAATTTATTTAAGGGTGAAATTTACCTGCGGCAATATAATCTTCACTTCTTCTTTATTTTCCGCAGACCAAAAAAGAATAAAATTTATCTTTGAAGAGCCAAGAGAATAACCATTGCTTTGTATCGTTTGGAGTGTTTCCTTAAAACTATTTGAGAACTTCACTAATGTATTTCCATTTTTATCAGACAATCCAAATTCGGATTTGGTCAGTTTATCCCCTGCTTTTAGGCTGTTTATTTCTTTTTGTACATAATAAAAATGACTTAGATGCACATCTCTATGGCTAAGATTTATCAATAATTGATGTGGTTTGGGGTAGTTCTTGCCATCATAGTATTTAGCCATATCGTCAACAAAAATATTATCAAAATTAATACCCCTGTGATGAATAATCAAAGAATGCTTTGCTCTGGTCATCGCTACATACAACTTTCTTTTCTCATCATCCGTTTCAGCATTAACACCTTTGAGCATTATAAATACATTGTCAAATTCTTTTCCCTTTGCCTTGTGAATGGTAGATACAAAAACCGTTTCCCCTTTCACCTCAGTAAAATCTTCAATTCCGGATTCTCTGACAAATGTTTCAAAATCTGTTTTGTATTTTATCTTGGGATTGGTTGTTTGAAAATCCTTTATTATTTGCTTAGCTAATTCATAATTATCACTTGTTTTGTGCTTTGCGGCAAACTGCTTTTTTGCATTGTTCCATATATCTTTACTTATGATTGGAGAGGAATCATCAATACTTATATCATCGATAAATGTCCGTATTTCTATCAGATTGTATAAATTAAAGTCGGTATTGGATTGAATCAATTTTGCCGGAATACCGGTATTGTTCAATAGACCTGTTATTTGCAATGCCTCATCATTGGTTTGCGTTAAAACAGCTGTAGATCCCGCTATACCGGTAGAATATATATTTTCAGTCAATGCATAATAGAGCATATTGCTTTTGTATTGGTATAGTTCAATAATTCCATTTTCATTACTCACCGGTGATATACTGCTCTTTTTCAGTCTGTTTTTGATTTTTTCAACAAATTGATTGGTAAACTCAATAAGATTTTTTTTACTTCTGTAATTTTCTATGAGTTCATATTTTTTAGATTTCTCACTATTCAAAAACATCTCGAAATACTTCGAGTCGGACCCGCGAAAAGTATAAATATTCTGGTCGTCATCTCCAACCGCAATAACCCTCATCTCAGTGTTCTTTTTCATCAAAGCATATACAAGGTCAAATTCTTCTTGGGTCATATCCTGCGCTTCATCAATTACCAATACGAGTTTTGTTATTTTGCTTTGTTCGACTTCTGCCGCTTCTATTTTCTCTACGGTTTCTTTGATAATATCGGCAGATTTCTCAATACTTCCTACCTTACCCAACAAATCAAAACAATACGAATGAAAGGTTTTAATCTCTACATAATTTGCTGCATTCCCAATCAATTTGAGTAATCTTTTTTTGAATTCCGTAGCGGC
>Ga0256832_1000047_pt1 | contig 72550 bp, 56 predicted proteins | sample 134614metaG_FD_190534 | JGI IMG/M metagenome (GOLD analysis project Ga0256832, IMG submission 190534) | Hydrothermal vent microbial communities from Lau Basin, Pacific Ocean - 134-614 | ecosystem: Environmental > Aquatic > Marine > Hydrothermal vents | place: Pacific Ocean: Lau Basin | collected...
ACGAAGTGGGGCCTTGATTTTTTCTTTGGTTCGTTTCTTTTGTATCAAGACAAAAGAAATGAACATTTGAGTTTTGGTCTAATCGGTTTAATACTTGTTCTATAAATATGTCACGCCATACGGCGTTCGCGGGTTAAAATGGGGAGTTCATTTTAGATCCCCGTAACTATCCGTCAATTTAGAAAAATAACATACAAGAAATTACAAAAACCAAATCCGTAAACGTAGGGGACGAAAATCTTCGTCCCAGAAATTTTTTTATTAGCGAATTAGCGACAATTTACAAATATCAAAGAACGACCGAACCCCGTAGGGGTTCAATATTTATAATAATCATATTCCCCATTAACACTAAAACCCCAGCGGGGTGACACCTTAAATTTAAGTTATGCTTAATCTGTGTCACTCCTACGGAGTTTTGGTTTTATGATTAGAATGATTGTTCTATAAATGTTTCACGCCTACGTCGTTTGCGGGTTAAAATGGAGAGTTCATTTTAGATCCCGAAACGAGTTCGGGATGACAGGTTACAATTAATCCGCCTCAAGCGGACGGGATGACATGTTCTTTGGTGGACGGGATGACAGACAATAATTTCAAAATAACAAATCCCAAATTCCAAGTGATAAATGATCAATTTCAAACGCAAGACGTAAAAACGCAAGGGGACGCAAAGTTTGCGTCCCATAAAATTTTATAAATTGTCAATCAATCGAATTTGTGGTAAACAATTTTTCTGATTGAATCGAATTGAAGATAAGGATATTCTTCCCTTAATTTTTCAATGGCTTCGCCTGCTCTCATTTTGTTTTTTTGCCTTAGCTCCTGAAATCTTTTTTTGATTTGAAAATTCCTGACGGACTTCTTATCGATTAATCCACGCTTTTCTAACAAAATGTAAATTTCATCGCTTATCAAATCGGCAAGCGGGTTATTTATCTTCTGCATTGTTGTTCCCTTTCAAACTAATTAACATTCCAACTTCAATATGCAATTATTCGAAAAATCAATCTGTCGTTTTCAAGACAAAATCATTTTTTACAATCAAAACAGACTGCGGGTTAAAATCCAAGTTTTGCTCTTATTTCCGGTGGAACGGCATTTTTGTGAACCATTATCGCAATTGTTTTTAATCTAACGTATGGTTCCGACATATACCAAAATCCGCCGAATTTTTTATCTTTTGTGCCCCACGAGTTTTTGGTGTAATAAAATTTTGTTCCCTTCTGATTCTTTGCAATTCCGGTAATATGCATTAAATGATCGTCCGTAACATCAAAACTATCGAAAGCCCGTTGTCTCATTTCCTGCGTAACGATTTTTTCAATTTCCGGTTCGTCTTCGGGTTGGTCTTCGTCGACCGGAACCACGGCATAACCTTTTTTTCTGTAAAAATTATCTTTTCCTACATCTCCGTCCCAGTCAACCGAGTAACCGTTTTCAAGAGCAAAATCGATTATTTTCATCAAATCGTTTAGCGGAACATTATAATATTCTCCGTGAAGCCAATTATCCGGCACCTCCAAAACAAACTTTTCGTAAAACGGATGATGCGTATAAGATGTAATTTCAACATAATCATCAGGATTTAATCCCGATTCTTTGGCAAACGTAAACGGCGTGTATTCTTTCCCGTTGTATAAAAATTTTTCCGGAACTTCTCCGAAATAAATATCCAGCGTTGCGTTAATTACTTTCTTCCAATTTTCTGATATTTTCTTACCCGAATTTTTCAATACTCCGTTTAATATTCCCTTCATTACCGAAACAGCTTCGCGGTGAGTAAGAACCCCATCGTCGTTGTATCTTTCGGGGTAGACTTGCTGGGGAACGAACCCGTATTTTTTAATTACCGCAAGCACATCGTGTGCTTGTCCCCCTTCTTCGAATTGGGTTTTCCCGTGATAACGGATATAATTTTCGGCTTTCATTTCGTATGCTCTACGCGCAATGTACATTTCCGAAATATCATAATTTTCTTTTCCCAGTCTGATTAACTCGGTTTCCCAAAAAGAAGAAGTGGCAAAAGCCCAGCACGTACCGGTTTTTCCTTGTGATTTAATCGGCGTGGTTTCCACTGCAGTTATCATTGTAAATTCGTGCGGAATTTTTTTCGGCTTTTTCTGGGCGAAATTTATAGTAACAAACAAAATCAATATAATTGCGGTTTGCTTCAATTTTTTCTCCTTTTTCGATTAGTTTTTTGCGTTAATTTATAAAAAAGACCGGAAAGATGATAAGACGGTTAGAAAATATTCTGTATTCCGGTTTTTAATTGCGCAACCAGCCGGAACACATAAAAATTTTACTTTTTATATTCAAACAACTTAAACGTATTTTATTTGTTATCTACAAACCTATAGCTTTTCTTACAAACCCGTCGGCTTTTTCCAATCTTTGTTTAGCTTCGTTTACGTCGACGCCGGCAAGAATCATTACAAGAGCGGTTTTAACATGCCACCCCGCTTTTTCCAAATAGTCGGTCGCTTCTTCGTAACTAACGCCGGTAATGGTCATCACGATTCTTTTTGCGCGCTCGATTAATTTTTTATTTGTCATCTGCAAATCAATCATCATATTCTCGTAAGTTTTACCGAGTCGCACCATTGCTGTTGTGGTAAGCATATTTAAAACCAATTTTTGAGCCGTTCCGCTTTTCATTCGTGTAGAGCCCATTACAACTTCGGGACCTACAACCGGACAAATTGCAACATCCACACTTTCGACGTTAAAAGTTTCGCGCGGCGTGCATGTAATAAACAGCGTAGTTGCGCCTAACTCCTTGGCTTTGTTAACCGCTCCGATAACATAGGGCGTTCTCCTGCTTGCAGCAATACCGCAAACAACATCTTTTTCGTTCACCTTTGCTTTTAAAACGTCCTTTGCACCATTCTCTTCGTAATCTTCCGCTCCTTCCTGAGCAACAAACATTGCTTCTTTACCGCCGGCAATAAAACCCTGAACCATTTCCGGATCGGTTCCGAAAGTCGGCGGACATTCGGCAGCATCCACAACTCCCAGCCTGCCGCTCGTTCCGGCGCCGAAATATAACAGTCTGCCGCCTTTTTTAAATGCCTTCACAATAAGTTCAACGGCTTGTTCAATATACGGAAGCTCTTTTTCTACCGCATAAGGCACTTTTTTATCTTCGTCGTTTATAATTTTCAAAATCTCAGCCGTTGTGCTGAGATCTATATTTGTAGATTTTTCGTTTCTCTGTTCAGTTGCAAGAGCGGCTATTTCTTCAAATAATTTTTTCGAATCTTTGCTCATTTTGTAAGTTCCAGTAAAATTAGTTTTTTGCCTTTTTCGTTGCGTGTGTTTGAAGGTTTGTAGGCAAGTTCAAATATGGTTGATTTTTTGATATACGGTTTATATTTGGTTTTTGCGGTTTTAAATTCCTGCGTCAAATCGCCGCCCTTAATTGCCGCAAGATAAGCTTTATTTTTAATTAGCGGGATGGAATAGCGCAGCAAAACACTAAGGGGAACCGTAGAACGGCTTACAACCAAATCGAAAGAATTTGCATATTTTTCTTTGAATTCCGGGCTTTCGACCCTGCAATTTTCCGCAATCACGTTTGGCATTTTTAATTTGGATATAAATTCTCTCACGGCGTCTATTTTTTTCGCAGTTGAATCAGCCAAAACACCGCGCATTAAAGGTTTGATAATTGCCAATGGTATTCCAGGAAACCCGCCGCCTGTTCCTATATCCAGAAATCTGTTTACGCGATCGGGTAAAAATTCGGTGATAAATGCGGAAATAAAAATATGGTTTTCAACAATATTCTGAATATCTTTCCTGGAAATCAAATTCACATGTTCGTTTTTCTCCGTAACCAATTCTGCAAAGTGTGCCATCCTTTCCAATTGATAATCACTCAAATAAATTTCATTGTCGAAGAAGATTTTTTTGAGTTCTTTTAAATATTTTTGTGCCTGAGTCAAATGAACCCCCGCGATTAATTTTTTAGATAGACCATTAAAACGGAAATATCCGCCGGCGAAACACCGGAAATTCTGGAAGCCTGTCCGATAGAACGGGGACGGACTTTATGCAGCTTTTCCCTTCCTTCGGCGGAAATTGTGTTTAATTTTAAAAAGTCAAAGTTTAATGGAATTTTTGTGTTTTCCAATTTTTCCATTTTTTTCACCAATTCCATTTGGCGTTGTATATATCCTTCGTATTTTAGCTCTATTTCCAATTGTAATAAAATTTCGTCGTTACTTAATATCGCATCAACAATCGGGTGTTTTTTTCTGTCGATTGTGTTTAATATATCCTTCAAGCTCAATTCCGGTCTTTTTGCCAATTTGCCAATCGTTTCCCCGTTATCTATCGGAGATGAATCTTTTGCCGTTAGCAATTCATTAATTTCTTGGGGCGAAATTCTATGTTTGGAAGCAAAATCGAAACCTTGCGAAATGATTTTTTCTTTATATTCAAGCTCACGATATAAATCTTCCGGAATCAATCCGAATTCATATCCGTATTTCATTAATCTTCTGTCGGCATTATCCTGACGTAACAGCAAACGGTATTCCGCACGCGAAGTAAACATTCTGTAAGGTTCGTCGGTTGATTTCCCGACCAAATCATCGATTAACACTCCGATATAAGCTTCGCTCCGTTTCAGAACAAATTCCGGTTTCCCTTGAATTTTGAGAGCGGCGTTAATTCCGGCAATCAAACCTTGTCCCGCAGCTTCTTCATAGCCGGAAGTTCCGTTAATTTGACCTGCAAAATAAAGCCCTTTAACCAATTTGGTTTCAAGGGTCAATTCAACTTGATGTGGCGGGAAATAATCATATTCCACAGCGTATCCGGGTCGAGCCATTTCAACGTTTTCCAGCCCCTTAATTGCACGTAAAGCTTCAAACTGGATTTCTTCAGGCAACGAAGTCGAAAACCCGTTCAAATAAATCAAATCGTTATCCAAGCCTTCGGGTTCCAAAAACAACTGATGTTTCGGTTTATCGGAAAATCTCACTATTTTGTCTTCGATTGAAGGACAATATCTCGGTCCTGTTCCTTTGATTAATCCCGTGAAAATCGGGGAACGGTCGAATCCCTTTTCCAAAATTCTGTGAACATTCTCATCCGTGTAGGTAATATAGCACGAAACTTGTGGGAGATACGGAAATTTGTCACGCTGTGTTCTTCTGGAAAACGGCAGCGGATTTTCGTCGCCGGGTTGTTCTTCCAAAACATCGAAGTTAATAGTCGACTTTACCAATCTAGGCGGTGTTCCGGTTTTAAGCCGTTCAACCACAAAACCCATTTTAGCAAAAGCTTCGGAGAGACCGGAAGCAGCCGGTTCTTCGTATCTTCCCCCAATTCTCGGGTTTGGTCCGGTATACATCAAACCGTTCAAAAAAGTGCCGGAAGCAACGATCAATGCATCGCAAGAGATTTCCGCGCCCTTTTCGGTTTTCACTCCTTTAATTTTGCCGTTTTCTTCAAACGCATCTACCACCGAATCTTCAATCACCACCAAATTTGGCGTTGAAAGAACGAACCGCACGGCTTCTTCCGAGTAAAGTTTTCTATCCGATTGACATCTTCCCGCCCAGACAGACGGACCTTTGGATTTGTTCAAGGTGCGGAATTGGATTCCGGTTCTATCGGCGATTAAGCCCATTGCCCCGCCGAGCGAATCTATTTCGTGCACAATATGCCCTTTTGCGCTTCCGCCAATTGCCGGATTGCAAGACATTCTACCGATTGCGTTTTTATCCATCGTAATCATAGCAACGGATACACCCATTCGCGCCGCCGCAACAGCAGCTTCTATTCCTGCGTGTCCGCCGCCGATTACAATTACATTGTAATGTTTCATTTTACCGCTTTCCGTTTCACGTGAAACAATTTTTGCGTTTTAACAGGCAAAACTCTTTTTGCGTTTCACGTGAAACTTTTATTTTCCGATACAAAAATTAGAGAAAATATTGTTTAATATATCGTCCGTAGTTACTTTTCCTATTATTTCTCCAAGGTGGTTTTCCGCGTTTCTCAAATCAACAGATATGAATTCCCCGCTCATTTTTTTATCCACCGAATCAAGAGCAATCAAAAGACTCTCCTTGGCTTTTTTAAGCGCATTGAAATGCCGCAAATTAGAAACAACAGCCGATTTTTCTGTATATGTTTCGGAACCAAGAGCTTTTTCTTTCAAAATTTTCAATAATTCATCCATTCCTTTTCCGGTTTTCGCAGAAATATAAACGTCCCCGCTCATTCCTTCCGGTTCTTTCAAGTCGGTTTTGTTTATAACCTTGATAATTTTTTCTCCGGGTTGAATTTCCAAAATTTCATTATAAATATCGATATCAAACCCTGACGTTGCATCGTTTACAAAAATTACAACATCCGCATTTTTTACCGCTTCCCGGCTTCTGATAACCCCTTCTTTTTCTATTTCATCGGAAGTGGTTCTTATTCCCGCGGTATCGTATAACCGGAAAAGCACTCCGTCAATCGATGCTTCTTCGCGGATAATATCACGGGTTGTTCCGGGAATTTGACTTACGATAGCGCGCGATTCCTTCAAAATGTAATTCATCAACGAAGATTTTCCTACGTTCGGTTTTCCAACGATTGCTACATTTACGCCGTCCCTTATCACTTTTCCGAACGAATAGCTTTTGAGCAGCTTTTCTATCTCTTCTATAATCCCGTTTATTTTCCTTTTTATTTCATCCGTCGATACAAATTCAATGTCTTCTTCCGCAAAATCGAGCTCAAGTTCAATCAACGAAGAAACATTCACCAATTCTTCCCTGAGAAAATTAATTTTTGCCGAAAGCAACCCGTCAAGTTGGTTTCTTGCACCTTTTAGCGAAGCTTCCGTGCGGGAATTTATAATATCCGCAACCGCTTCGGCTTGAGCCAAATCCATTTTGTTGTTTAAGAACGCTCTTTTGGTAAATTCCCCGGGCTCCGCCAAGCGCACTTCGTTTTCGAGAAGAATTTCAATTATTTTTTGTGCGATAAGCGGACTTCCATGCGCGCTTATTTCAACCGAATCTTCTCCCGTGTATGAGTTCGGCTTTTTAAATACGGAAATCAATACGTCGTCGATTACACCGGAATTTTTCGAATAAATTTTACCGTAATGGATTGTGTGACTTTGAGATTCGGATATTTTTTTCTTACCTTTGAAAATCTTATCGGCAACATAAAAGCTTTTCGGACCGCTAACCCTAATTACGGAAATTGCTCCCACTCCGTGAGGGGTTGCAATTGCCGTAATCGTATCTTCGTCCGTTAAAGTCATTTTTATTTACCCGGTTTATTAACCGCTTTGCAAAAATTTCAAAAAAAGAACTACAAAATTACGTTTTTTTTTGCTAAAAAACAACGTGATCGCCTTCTAACTTATTCTAAATAAACGGTTTAAGCAACCTTTTGCTTTACCCGAAAACCGCGTGTTTAGGCATTTAATATATTAAACTTCAACTATCTGTGTTGCTTGTATTTTGAGAAAATTATGAATTAGAATAAAAATTGTTTTTTACCTATGTAAATAAATAACAGATTATTAAATTGAGAGTTATAAATTAAAGCGTTTTTCAAACCGGGTTTGTTAATTGCGGTCTTGCGAAAAAAGATACATCTACCGGTTATTTATCCGCAAGCTTTAAAGTTTATTTAATATTTAAGAAACAAATCGTCTTTTTCTGCGTCAAAAGAATATAGTTTTTTCAAAAATAATTATAGAGGAGCAATGAAACGAGTAAAAATATTTTCCTTTCTTTTTTTGTTGGTCTTTATCAGCAATTCGATCTTCGCACAAAAAATCGAGGACGTTGAAATTCCCTACAAAAAATTTGTTTTGAAAAACGGGTTAACCTTAATTGTGCACGAAGATCATAAAGCGCCCATCGTGGCTGTTAATGTTTGGTATCACGTCGGATCGAAAAACGAAAAGCCGGGTAAAACCGGTTTCGCTCATTTGTTCGAGCACTTAATGTTTAACGGCAGCGAAAATTTCGACGACGATTATTTTCAAGCAATGGAGCGGGTAGGCGCAACGGATTTAAACGGAACGACAAACCAAGACCGCACCAATTATTTTGAAAATGTGCCTACTTCCGCATTGGATTTGGCATTGTGGATGGAATCGGATAGAATGGGTCATCTGTTAGGCGCTATAACACAGGATAAACTCGACGAACAGCGCGGAGTTGTTCAAAACGAAAAACGTCAGGGCGAAAACCGACCTTATGCAATTGCTAACGAGTTAATAACTAAAAACTCTTATCCCGCCGGGCATCCTTATTCGTGGACGGTCATCGGCTCCATGGAAGATTTGGATTCGGCGTCTCTGGAAGACGTTCACGAATGGTTCAAAAAATATTACGGTGCCGCAAATGCCACGCTTGTTATTGCCGGAGATATTAATGCTGACGAAGTAAAAGAAAAAGTGGAAAAATATTTCGGAGATATTCCATCCGGACCGCCGCTTTCCCGGCCGCAAATAAACATCGCAAAAATGAAGGGCAAAAAAAGAATTGTAGCCGAAGACAGGGTTCCGCAAGCCAGAATTTATAAAGTCTGGAATATACCGGAATGGAAAAGCAAAGATCTCGTACTGCTTGATCTCGCAAGCGATGTTTTATCGAGAGGTAAAACATCGAGATTATATAAAAGATTGGTTTACGATGATCAAATAGCAACGGATGTTTACGCTTATGTTCATCCGAAAGAAATTGGCAGCCAGTTTGCAATTGTTGCGACTGCTAAACCCGGAGTTGACCTTTCCACTGTTGAAAAAGCAATTGACGAAGAACTTTCAAAATTCCTTAAGGAAGGTCCATCGCAAAAAGAACTTAAGCGTGTTAAAACACAATATTTTGCATCGTTCGTCCGGGGAATCGAAAGAATCGGAGGGTTCGGCGGTAAATCCGATATTTTGGCGCAAAGTCAAGTTTTCGGCGGTTCACCCGATTTTTACAAAACAAAACTGACCCGCGTAAAAGAAGCAACCGCAACCGATATAAAAAACGCCGCCAATAAATGGCTCTCCGACGGGGTTCTGGTTCTTGAAATTCATCCGTATCCCAAATATTCAACTATTAAAACCAATGTTGACAGGTCTAAATTACCCGATACCGGCACTCCGCCCGATGCAAAATTTCCGAAAATTGAGCAGGCAACATTAAGCAACGGAATGAAAATATTGCTTGCTACCCGAAAAACCGTTCCTGTTGTAAATTTAACTCTGATGTTCGATGCGGGTTATTCTGCCGACCAATTTGCATCGCCCGGAACCGCGAGCATGGTATCTTCGATGCTGGACGAGGGAACAAAATCGAGAACATCGCTTGAAATTAGCGACGAGCTTAGCATGCTCGGCGCGCGTCTGAGTTCGTATTCGGATCTCGATATGTCTTATGTAAATCTGAATTCACTAAAATCAAATTTGGACAAATCCCTTGAAATTTTTGCGGACGTGGTGTTAAATCCGCAATTTCCGGAAAACGAATTGGCAAGGTTGAAACAACAAAGAATCGCTCAAATTAAAAGGGAAAAATCAACACCGATTCAAATGGGCTTGAGAGTCTTCCCAAAATTTTTATTCGGCGAAGGTCACGCTTACGCTTATCCGTTTACGGGTTCGGGTTATGAATCGACCGTTGAAAAAATAACCCGCGACGATTTAATCAAATTTCACAAAACATGGTATAAACCGAATAACGCTTATCTGGTTGCCGTTGGCGATATTACAATGGATGAGTTGAAAAACAAAATGGAAAACCTTTTCGGAGATTGGGAGGGCGGTCAGGTTCCCAAGAAAAATATTGCATTCGTAGAAAACAAAACAAAGCCGGTGGTTTATTTGCTCGACAAACCCGCAGCGCAACAATCGATAATATTTGCCGGTGAAATTTTCCCGCCCAAAGCGGATAAAGACAATATTGCTATAGAAACGATGAACGATATTTTGGGAGGAACCTTTACTTCCCGTATAAATATGAATTTGAGAGAAGACAAACACTGGTCGTACGGCTCGCGCAGTTTAATTCTCGGAGCGAAAGCACAGAGACCATTCATCGTATTTGCATTGGTGCAAACGGACAAGACCAAAGAATCCATGCAAGAGGTCTACAAAGAAGTTTCGCAATACGTTTCCACAAAACCGGCAACGGAAGAAGAGCTTAAGAAAATCAAACTTAACAAAACGTTAAGCCTGCCCGGCAAGTGGGAAACAATCAGAAGCGTGAGCGGTTCTTTAAGCGATCTTGTCAGATTTAACTTCCCGCTCGATTTCTATGATAAATATCCGGCAATGATTAAAAACCTGAGTCTGGATCAAATCAGAAATGCAGCAAAACGCGTATTAAAACCGGAAAGCCTTGTTTGGGTTGTTGTGGGCGATAAAGCAAAAATCGGAAAAGGTCTCAGCGAATTAGGTTATGAGATAAAATATATTGACGTTGACGGAAATATTATCGAAAAATAGGAATTAACCGCAAAGCATTAAAAACAAAAGGGAACACTGATTTTGTGTTCCCTTTTTTATTAATTGTTCTTTTTACTTGATTAGCATCATCCGTTTTACCTGCGTGAAATTACCCGCTTGCAGTTTGTAGAAATATATTCCGCTGTTCAGCTTGCTTGCGTTGAACTTCACCGTATATGTTCCCGGTGATTGATGTTTGTTTACCAAGGTTGCCACTTCGCGCCCGAGTATATCGTATACTTTTAGGATAACGAACCCCACCTCGGTCCTCCCCTTTGCCAAAGGGGAGGAAGCCGGAAGCGTTGGTATTGAATAGGTAATTGTTGTTGTTGGATTAAACGGATTCGGGTAATTTTGCGAAAGTGAATATTTCTCAGGAACACCGATATCATTATTTCTAACCGAAACAACTTGCTGATTCTTATACTTTTTAATTATAATTTCATTTTCCGATGTCCCAACCGCAATAATATTTTCATCGTTATCCAAACCAATAAACATTCCGGCATTATCAACTTCCAAGTTATTTGTAATAATTCCACTATCTCCGAAAGTAGAATCTACGGTACCATCGCCGTTATAACGAATCAAAGCCATTTCGTTAATACTATCATTTTGTATTTTACCGATTACGATTATATGTCCGCTTTTATCAATTACAAAATTCTTTTTACTGGCATTTTCTTGAATGAAAGGGGTTTGTAAAATACCGTCATTTCCAAAAGCTTTGTCTATCGTTCCATTGTAATTAAAACGAATTATTGAAATATGCGATTTATAAACCGTCGAAACCAAAACACGGTTTTGTAAATCGGTAGCAACGGTGTAGCCTTCATTACTTGAATAGGTTGAATATCCTTTACTGTTAAATGTTCTATCTGTTGAAACGTCACTGTTTTTTCTATGGACAATAATTCTCCCGTTGTTTGAATTTGTATCAAACTTTTTACCGCAAAATAAAATTTTACCTTCAGAATCCATTGCAACGGAATGTACTTTTTCTAAAAATGAATGATCACTTTGAAAAACTTTCCCGGATACACGACCATCAGGTAAAATTTTTGTAACAACAGGATACTCCTTTTCCCCTCCCAGTAACGTAATAATATCTCCATTGTTATTTATAGCAATATCACAAATATGGTGAGTGTGTGCGTATCTATAATAATTAATTATCGAAACACCCGACCAATCTCCGAAGTTTCTATCCAAATAGCTGTTATTTTTAAGATTGAGAAGCACACTATAATCATATTCTGTCCATGTTCTTAAAGGTCCGCCGCAAATTACTCCACCGGAATTATTTGCTTCGATAGATTTAATTGATAGTCTGTTTGCAAGTAGTCCGTCATAGTTAAAGGTACTATCCCGTTTTCCTTCACTATTTAATTTTAATATTTTTCTGTTGCTTAGAATAAAAATATTATTTTCATTATCAACGGAAACATCTTGAAGAGCAGGTTTAATATATAGTTTCGATAAAGAAGAATAAAGAATCCCGTTTTTACCGAATTGTTCATCAAACTCACCATTTTTAAGAATACGAAGCAGTGTTATAACTTCTCCTCCCTTAAAATCTGTAGTTCCACCCAACAATACGGAACCATCATCATTGTAAATCAATTTTTTAATCATATTTCCGTATGTAAAAAACGGAAGAACAATAGAATCTACAGTTTCGCCATTAGTTGTTAATCTATATAAATAATTCTTAGAATATCCGTCACCCGTATTAAAAGTTGTATTCGCCGCGTTTGTATATAAAGAAAAAGCTATTTCTCCTTTGTTGTTCAATGATAAAGAAGACGGTCTGTTATCTTCCGAAGTAAGAAATTGTTTGTAAAATTTTCTATTGCCGTTACTATCAACAATGTCAATAAACGTGCTCGGATTAAAATCGGATTTACTGTCGTAATAATAATTATAACCTAATGAAACAATATCGCCATTAATATTTTCCGCAATTCTGATAATTCTTCCGCGCCAAGATTCTCCATAGGAGACTCCGTTTTCACCAAACGTAGTATCAGGTTCACCTGCATTATTATATTTTACCAAACAATAACCTACCATTTTAGGGTTACCTTCGGCCAACAGAGCGGCAACTATTATGTTATTATTTTTATCAATCGTTAAAGCATCCAAACGCTCAACATCATCTACGTTTACTTCAACAATTCCATTATTGCCGAAAGTCGTATCCAAAGTTCCGGTAGAATTGTATTTACCGATAACATTTATATTGTTACCCGATGCATCTTTGTATTTGCCGGTTACTATTATATCATTATCCCTATTTACTTTTAAGCCGGTAATCCGGATTTCGATTTTATTATAAAAATCTTGTTTGAAATATTCTTCACCGGCTTGATTTACACTCAATTCAAAACGGGCAATTACTATATCAGATGAGTATTTATAGGTTCTTCCCAATATGATATTTCCATCCGAATCAATGGCTGAATATTGTGAAAAATCCAAATCGGTTTCAAAATTAAGAATACCTTTTCCGGAACTTCCTATACTCCCATCAGGTTTCCCGTTTTTATTATAAAAGATACCATAAAATCCGGTTAGATAACTTTTGGGATTACTTGGAACACATCCTACGACAAATATATTTCCGTCTTCTCCAACTGACATATCAATAAATCTACTTTGCTCACTGTATGGCCGATAGTTAAATGACCAAATTTCTTCTGTGTTTTGTGATACTATTTTGTTTGGAATAAAGGTTGAAAATATAAATATGGTTAGAAAGTAAGATAGCTTTTTCATAATAACCTCAAACAATTTTATGATAAGCGCTACATAATTTAAAACTTATAATTTAAATTACAAATCATTTATAAATAAATTGTGATTCAGAATAATTACATTTAAAAAAAATCCTCATTATCCGCATTATAAGAAAAATAGAATATCTAATCTTTGTTTCAACAATATCATTTTACAAACTTGCGAAAAATCGTTCGTAAACAATTTGTAATAATAAATTCCGCTCGGTAATCCGCCTGCTGCGGATTTTGCATTGAATGTTACACGGTAATTTCCGGGTTTTTGTTTACCGGTGTTATAGTTTCCCTTCCGAAAATATCGTAAACTTTAAGTGATACGGGAATCTTTCCCCTCACCTGTCCTGCGGACACCCTCTCCCCAAGGGAGAGGGATGGGGTGAGGGTATATTTTATCGTTGTTGCCGTGTTAAACGGATTCGGGTAATTCTGACTTAACTCGAATTTTTCAGGCGCCCCTACATACACTTCCACTATCTGCGAATATTCATACAAGCCATCCACATCAACTTGTTTTAATCTGTAGATATATTTTCCGGATTCGCCAATTGTTTTGTCAATGTAAGCATATTCTTTCGGGGAATTACTGTTTCCGTGTCCGTTTACAAAATCTTCGTACTTGTGATCGTTTTGATAGGAATTAAACGGACCGCTTCCTTGTGTCCATTTTGAGGGATCGTCGAAATTTACCGGTTGCGCAATTAGCGGAATTGTAATTAATAAAAAAAGTAAAATCGTTTTTTTCATTTTTCCCCCGGTTTTGTTAAAAACTGTTCTTATAAAGTTATTGCCGGAGAGGAATGAACCGCCAAATTGTAACTTCGAGAAATTAAATCAATACTAAAATAATTTTATGATTAACAAAGCTAAAAGATTTTGAATTGATTTAATTTAAGATATTGGTTTCTAACAAAATGTGATTTAAATCACCGCTAAGAAAGAACTGTGGGGAGGAAAATCAATTAAAAATATTAAGGAGAACGAAATTTTCGTCCTCCTTAAAAATTAATAACCATTATTTAACCAGCATCATGCGTCTTACTTGCGTGAAATCTCCCGCTTGTAATTTGTAGAAATATATTCCGCTGTTCAGCCCGCTTGCGTTGAACTTCACTGTATATCTTCCCGGTGATTGATGTTGGTTTACCAAGGTCGCTACTTCGCGCCCGAGTATATCGTATACTTTTAGGGTAACGAACCCCACCTCGGTCCTCCCCTTTGCCAAAGGGGAGGAAGCCGGAAGCGTTGGTATTGAATAGGTAATTGTTGTTGTTGGATTAAACGGATTCGGGTAATTCTGACTTAACTCGAATTTTTCAGGTGCTCCAACGTATACTTCCACTACCGGGGAATATTCATACGAACCGTCAACATCAACTTGTTTTAATCTGTAGAAGTATTTTCCCGATCCGCCGATTGTTTCGTCAACATAACTGTATTCTTTCGGCGAACTGCTGTTTCCGTGTCCGTTTACAAAATCTATTGTTTCCCAATTTTTGCTTTCTCCGGAATTTGTTGCTGCAAGAGATTCCGAAGCCCGTTCAACGTAAAATCCGTAATTGTTTACTTCCGTTGCCGTTTTCCAGTGTAACTCAACAACATTTCCTGAAGCTAGCGCCGTAAAGGTTGTGAGTTCGACAGGAAGGACCTGGTCATTTTCCAAAGTACCAGGTGTCGCGTTATCAGCATTGTCTGTACCATCATAATCACTTGTACTATTGCCTGTACTCAATCGTTTGACCCTTTTATTTTTGGCAACAGGTTCTGCTGTATAAGCATCATCGGGTAATGGGTCAACATTATTCCCCGAATTATCTTCAAACAGGAATACTTCATCACCATTAATTTGAGGACATTTGTTTCCAGAATTAACATATGTAACATTTGAAGAAAATGTTACCTCCCAAAAAGATTCGAAATCAGCTTGATTTGAGTTTCTACCAATTACTAAAATTCCTTTTGCAGGGATTGATGTACCGCTTGGTAAAGTATAGGAGTGTGTGGCGTTTTTTTGCCTAAGAACATAACCACTGACATCAACATCAGTATTCGCATCATTATAGATTTCAACAAATTCATAAACATAATTACCACTTCCATTGGCATCTGAATATTCACTAATATAAACTTGCCCCCAAACAATTCCGCTAAGGAATAGAAAGATTAAAATAGTAATTAAATTTTTCATCCAACCTCCAAGATTAATTTTAAGAATTTTTTCAACCAAGATTTTGCTAGTAGAGAAAAAACAATAAAATATTTATTCAAAAACGTTCTCAATTTAGAACGCCAAAATATTTGTTAATGTGATTTAAATCACTTTTCTGAAAAACCATCAAAAATTGTGCAGAAAGGAAAACACCGGAAAAATTACGGGATATTTTTATACATCAATAAAGTAATTATTAGAAAAATAGTCAAAAAATATTTTCCCTAACTCGTTGTAACAAAAAGAGTTACACCGTTTTTCGGGATTGATTATTCCTATAAAAAAATAAGTTATGTGTGTGATTTAACAAATTACTTTAAGTTGAAATTTTAGATTTTTTTATGCTTCAAAACGGGAAATTTCAGCTTTGTCTAATCTCAAAATAAGACTTGTATTTTTCTATAAGCATATTATTGCTTTAGAAATTTTGAGATTTAATTATTGTGGCGTGGAAGCAATGGAACTACAAGAGAATTTGTCAGCCATTATTTATTTTGCTCGGCTTTACGGGGGTTTTCCGATTTCCGGGTTGAGTTTATTCACCGCAATCGATAAACGGAACGCATGGTTTTTTGCCTTTCGTTTCTTTAATTAAGTTGAAATTTTTATCGAATGCTTTTATTGTTAAATCTTTACCGTTATAAATGTAAGCCAAAACAGGCGAAATGAAATTTTTGTTTTTTATTTCACCGGATTCTGTTCTCGGCACGGATAACAAATTAAAATTTTTGTCCCTGTAAATTTCAATTATTACGCGTCCCTTTCCGTCGTAAATATATTCTATCGAAGAATAGCCAAATTTAGGCGTTTCGGCCGGGCGCCCGTTTTTTCCGAAATATTTTACATACTTCACTTTACCCGAATTATCATATTCAAATTTTGTAATTGCGGGAATAAACAACTCATCGGTGAGATTTCCGTTTTTATCGTAACGCTCTATTTTAAGCAGTTTATCGTTTTCGTAAAAGTTTTTTTCAAAATAATTTCCTGCCGTTTCTTGTTCTTTAACGTTTTTTTTGTAAACCTCATAAATTCCGGCAGAGGGTTTTATTAAATTGTAAACCGTTTTCATTTCCGTTCCCTTTTTTTGCGTTCCGCACGAAGAAAGGAAAACCGTTATCATTATTAAAACTACGTTGATAAATTTCATCATCTACCTCAAAAATTTTCGACTTTACATTACAAAATAAGTAAAAACGGACAAAACATTCACATATTATTAATTGCCGTTCAAACCTCACCCCAAACCGAACAATATTTAACCGGACAATGTATCTTCTTAAAAATATTTGACAAAATTAAGAAAATTCCATATATTTTTTTGCGAATCGTTATTATCACAAAATTTTTGCCTTGCCAATGAGAAAGTTCGATCAAATAAACAGAAAAATTTTGGATATCCTGCAAGAAAACAGCTCTATCACAAATGCAGAGCTTGCAGAAAAACTTAACCTTTCGCCCGCAGCTGTTTTCGAAAGGGTAAAGAAACTCGAGAAAAACGGAGTGATAAAAAAAAGAGTCGCCATTCTTAATCCGGAAAAAGTAGGAAAAGAAACGATCGCCTTCGTTTCGATTTCGATGAGCGGACATTCGGCAAGATCCGTTAAAAAGTTTTGGAAAGAAATAGAAAAACTTCCCGAAGTGCTTGAGTGTTACCACATTGCGGGTGAAGACGATTTTATTCTGAAAGTAATTGTTGAAAACATGCAGTGTTATGAAAAGTTTCTGTTACAAAAATTAATTTCTCTCGAAAACATAGGGAAAATCAGAACTTCTTTTGTCATGTCAACCGTAAAATACAACACGAAAATTCCGCTTTCTAAAATTTGCGAAGATTAAATTTTTAATAATTAAACGGAGAAAACAATGGAAAAAGAAATAACAGCCGTCACCGAAAAAGATTTTAATTACTGGGTGGAAAAAGGCAAGGAAATGATTCGTGACCGGCAAAGGAGAATTTTGCGCGCAAAGAAATGGAAGTTTGATACCATTGCTACTCACGGAATATACGATTTGAATCAAGCTTTGAAATTAAATAACGGTTCGATAATGGAGCCGGTTTATTTGAGTCCGGCACAAGCATACGAAAACAGTTACGAAATGGAAGCCGGACTTGCATACGAAATGCCCACTTGGTGTTACAGCAGAATTGCAAATCCCTCAACGCTTTTTCTTGAAGAGGCGGCAGCTCTGCTCGAAACTTACGGTTCCGATATGCAAGCTTCGGCATTGGCAACATCGAGTGGGATGAGCGCAATTAGAACTGCAACCGATTCGTTTCTGATAAAAGACGAAAGATTCCCGAAACCGAATTTTGTTGCAAGTGCTAAAGTTTACGGTGGTTCGTTCCAACAATTTTGGGTTAGACGCTGGCAGGAACAAGGAATTGAAGTCCGTTGGATAAAAAATCCTCTGGACCTCGAAGAATGGAAAAGTAAAGTTGACGAGAACACAAGATTTCTTTACGGAGAATTTCCCTCCAACCCCTCGGTTGATATTTTCGATATAACTGCGGTCTCGGAATTGGCGCACGCTTATGAAATTCCGTTAATCGTCGATTCCACCTGTGCCTCACCGGCTTTAACCCGACCGTTAGTGCTCGGTGCCGATATCGTTGTTCACTCGGCATCGAAAGTAATTAGCGGCAGCGGTACTTCTATTATTGGATTGATGATTGCGAAAAAGAATATCGTTAGCAAAATAGGAACCGACGAAATGAAAGAAGATTTTTCTGCGTGGGCAAAACTTTGGCCTTATCGCGATAACGGTCCAAGTATCAGTCCGATGTCCGCAATTCTTACCTTGAACGACATGCGGACTTTAAGAATGCGTGTTGAGCAAATGAGCGATAACGCAATGAAGGTAGCGCGATTTCTTGAAGCTCATCCGAAAGTAGAATCCGTTCACTATCCCGGTTTGGAAAGTTACGCGGCTCACGATTTGGCGAAAAAATATATGAAGCTTGTGGATAGTGATAAAAACATGTATGGTTATATGTTGGCTGCCGAAATTAAAGAGGATGCTCCCGGAGAATCGAAAAACACACGAAAGTTTTACGATGCATTGAAAATGATTTGGCGCGCAACGGATTTGGGCAGAGTTAAAACCGTTGCAACGTTAAACGCAATTTCAACACATCAACAGCAAGGCGAAGAAGGAAGAGCGTTAGCGTCTATTAAACCGTCGACATGCAGAATTGCGTGCGGAGTTGAAAATGCAGATGATATTATCGCTGATCTTGAACAAGCATTAAACGTTATTTAAAAAATAAAGGAACAAAAACATGAAATTTAAATTGGCTTTAATCGGATTCGGAACCGTTGGGCAAGGACTTTGCGAAATTTTGTTGAGCAAAAAGGATTCGTTAAAATCGAAGTACGATTTCGAATGGGAAATTGTTGCGGTTTCTGATATGCTGAAAGGTTCAGTTTATTGTCCGGACGGTTTGGACGTTGCACAATTGCTTAACCTTGTAAAAGAGGGCAAATCGCTTAACGAATATTCACCTGGCGAGAACCGGGAATTGCATACCGGTTGGGATGCTCTTAATACCGTCAACAATTCGAATGCGGATATTGTGTGCGAACTTTCTTACACCGATATCAAAACCGGTCAGCCTGCAACCGACCATTGCCGCGCTGCTTTGAATTCCGGTAAACATGTTGTAACATCCAATAAAGGTCCTGCGGCTTTATTCTACCGCGAACTTGAAACGCTTGCAAAAGTGAATAACGTAAAATTTATGATCGAGGGAACCGTAATGTCCGGAACCCCCGTAATTAATCTCGCAAGAAACGAATTGGCGGGAAATGAGATAAGTGCGATAAGGGGAATATTAAACGGTACAACCAATTACATCCTTACAAAAATGGAAGAGGGAATGAGTTACAAAGATGCTTTGAAGAAAGCTCAGGAATTAGGTTATGCCGAGGCTGATCCAACAGCCGATGTTGAGGGGTTCGACGCTTTGGCGAAAGTTACAATCCTTGCAAACATACTGATTGACGAAAACCTGAAACCTTCCGACATTCCATGTAAGGGGATTTCCCAAATCACTTCCGAAGATATAGCGAAAGCAAAATCGGAAAACAAAAAATGGAAATTGATTGGCGAAGTAAAGAAAGAAAACGGAAAGGTGAACGCATCTGTTTCTCCAATGATGATCGATTTATCGCATCCATTGGCGGGAGTTAGCGGAGCGGTAAATGCAATTACTTTTTCGACGGATTTATTGGGTGATGTTACCATAACCGGTGCCGGAGCCGGTAAAATTGAAACCGGTTATTCTATTCTAACCGATATTTTGGAAATTAACAGATTTTATAAGGAGTAGAACCATGAAAATGATAATCGGCGGACAATGGATCGACAAAGAAGAAAAAATCGATGTACGTAATCCGTACGACAACAGCTTGGTCGATACCGTTCCGCGCGGTACGGCTGAAGACGTAAAGCAAGCGATTGAAATAGCTGTAAAGGGATATGAAATTAATAAAAATCTTCCCGTTCATAAAAGAATTTCCATTTTGAAAAAAACAGCGGAACTGATGCAAGAACGGTTCGAAGATTTGGCAAAAACAATTGCAACGGAAGGATCGAAAACCATAAAAGAAGCGCGGAAAGAAGTAGGCAGGGCAATTAACACGATTACAATTTCTGCCGAAGAAGCAAGAAGAATTAACGGGGAAACAATTCCCTTCGATAGTGCGGAGGATTCGGAAAACAGAGTGGGTTATTATTACAGATTCCCGATCGGGATAATCGGTGCAATTACTCCGTTCAACGACCCGCTTAATCTCGTTGCGCACAAACTCGGACCCGCAATTGCCGGGGGAAACTCGATTGTGCTTAAACCTGCGACCGTCACACCGCTTTCCGCTTTGAAATTAGGAGAATGTTTATTAGACGCCGGACTGCCGCCCGAAATTCTTTCCATCGTTACAGGCTACGGAAACGAAATAGGCGATGCATTGGTTACCGACGAAAGAATTAGAATGATTTCGTTTACGGGCGGAGTTGAAGCAGGTGAGGAGATTGCGAAAAAAGCCGGATTGAAAAAAATCGGAATGGAACTCGGTTCAAATTCTCCGGTAATCGTTTTAGACGATTGTAACATCGATGAGGCGGTTGAATCGTGTGTGTCCGGAGCTTTTTGGGCTGTCGGTCAAAATTGTATCGGCGTTCAAAGAATTTACATTCAAAAATCGATTTATGAAACCTTCAGGGATAAGTTCGTTGCGCGAACGAAAAAATACAAAACCGATTACCAGCTTGACGAAGATACCGATATGGGTCCGATGATTACCGAAAAAGAAGCAATCCGTGTAATAGACTGGGTAAACGATGCAAAAGAAAAAGGAGCTGCGGTGCTAACCGGCGGAACCCGGGAAGGTACGTTGGTACAACCGACCGTTTTGGAAAACGTACCGCCGGAAGCTAAAATCGACTGTCAGGAAATTTTCGGTCCCGTTGTTTCCCTCTATCCCGTCGATAATTTAGAAGAAGCGGTTAAAAAAGCGAACGCGGTAAACTACGGCTTGCACGGAGCAATTTTTACAAACAACCTGAACAACGCTTTTTATGCAATTAAAAATATGGACGTCGGCGGAATTATGATTAACGATTCCACGGATTACCGGGTCGATCTGATGCCGTTCGGCGGCGTTAAGAAAAGCGGTTTGGGAAGAGAAGGCATCCGTTACGCGCTGGAAGAAATGACAGAACCGAAGGTTGTCTGTTTTAATCTATAATTTGAAGGGGCGGTATCAAAACATAAAAATAGTCATTCCGCCCACCTTCGGCGGATGGTTTATTAACTGTCATTCCGTCCGCCCCGGCGGATTGTTTCGGAATCTAAGAAGAACCCGTAGTTAAATGAAGTGCTGAACCAATTCGCCTGCGGCGAACAGCATGACAATGAGAAGGACTTATCATCCCGTCCGTCACTGGTGGATTATTTCGGGATCTAAAATAAACTCTCTATTTCATTTTGCGAACGCCGTATGGCGTGAAACAATTTATAGAACAAACAATCAACCGATTAGACCAAACTACAGCGGAGTGACACAAAATCACAATACAAATTTAATATGTCACCCCGATGGGGTTTTAACGTTAAGCAGGATTATGATTATTATAAATATTCCATCCCTCCGGGGTTCGGTCGGTTTAATTCTACCACCGTACGGACGGTGGTAGAATTAAAATGACTGAGTCGAAAGTAGTTTGGTTCAATTTATAATTTTTAGAAATCCGGTTAAATTAAAAACCGGACTTCTTATTGCAACTTTTGTTTTGTAATTCGTGTATAAAATTGTAAATTTTATGCAGTAATGCATCTGTTCTTTATTCCTGCAAATTTGCTGTCTTTGTGGAGTTTTCAATCTGTGATTCTCGTTATATCAGTTGAGAAAGGATTGAATTAAAATTCAAATAGATTAAAATGACAGTAATTTTCTCACAAAGGAGGAAAAGCAGTAGAACGGGGCATTACGTCCTTTCAAAAACTAAAATCGCCTGCCCATTCCGTATTTATCCCTTTTTGATCAAGCATAAAAACATGATTCTTGTTTCTCGCATCTACTTTGATTTATATAAAATCTTTTCTTTCGGGTTAATACCGATATGCTTTTTCCGCAATAAAAACTTTAAATCATTGCCGGAAAATTACCGTTCGGTGGATTTTTCTTATTGCATTTAATCAATAGTTAAATAAACAGGAGGAGGTGAACAAAAAACTTTTGTACTTAGAATTTTTATTAACGCACACAAAAAAAGGAGGACACCAAAATGAAGAACTTGTGGCGAATTTTAAGTGTTCTTGTAGTACTAGTTCTGATTATAGGATTCGCGTTACATGAAGATGAAGAAGAATCCGGTTTGTGGGAATTTTACGAGAACACATTAACCAAAGCGAAGTATGTGGATTTAACTTTTGCTTTTAATCCGACGATTCCCGTTTGGCCAGGATTCGGTCAAGCTAAATTTATGCCTACAAAAGCCGGCGCAGACATTCCGGGATATGTAAAAAAGGGAGACGTTTACACTTACAAACAACACGGTTTCATCGCAACATCGTATTTTCTCCCAACAGATCAATACGGTACTCAGTTGGATCCGCCGGCACATTGGGATGAATATGGCGCTACAATAAGCGATCTTCCGCCGACTTATGCCGTAAGACCTCTGGTAGTGATTAATATTGCGGACAAAGTAGCAAGTAATCCAGGTTATCATTGTTCGGTTGAGGACATTAAAAACTGGGAAGCAAAACACGGAAAAATTCCCGAAGGTTCCGTTGTAATGATTCGCTCTGATTGGCACAAGAAATGGACAACAGATCCTGATCGTTATAATCAAAAACCTTTTCCTGGAATTACTCTAGATGCAATTAAATTTTTGCATAATGAAAGAAAAATATTATTCCACGGTCACGAACCTTTAGATACCGACACAACCGCAACATTGGAAGGCGAATATTGGTTGATGCACAATCATTTTTGTCAAGCCGAAGGTGTAACAAATCTGGATAAAGTTCCCGAAGCCGGAGCATTAGTTGCGATAGGTTTTGCAAAACCCGAAGGCGGTACCGGTGGTTATGCAAGGTACGTTGCTATTTGTCCACCTGATTGGAAATACGGGGTTTCCGTTGAAGAGATGCCGGGAGCTCCTTTGCCGAAACAACCTGCTCCGTTAAGAAGAGACGAAAACGGCGTATTAAAACCATTTGTAGAAAAACAAAAATAATCGGGAGGGATGAAAATGAAAAAATTGTATACACTGCTGGTTATATTGATTTTGCCTGCTATGATGTTGGCTCAAACCCCCGATGTTAAATGGGGCGGATTATTCTACATTTACAACTTTTTCCATTCCAATACTGATTTTATTAGTACCACGGATGACGGAAATACTTACATGTACATTCATGGCGATTTTAACGCAAACGTCGATTTCGGAAAAGGTGTTACGGCATATATGGCAATCGGCGCTTGGGGTCAACACGGAATGAGTCCGTATTACGGCGGCGGTCTTGGTGAGAACGTCGATCCGTCCGTACGAATATTGCAAGCTTATTTTACGATCAACGATCTCTTTGACACCCCTCTTTCTTTGAGAATCGGAAAAGAACGATTGTTGTACGGCGACGGTGCTTTGATGTTCGACGGAGGAGAAGACGGAGCTGCGGGGGTTAAATTAATGTACAAATCCAAAATGTTCTGTGCCGATCTTTTCTATTATCGATATGCGCAAATGGGTGGAATTGTAAACGTCGGAACGGGTAACGATGTTTATCCGGGCAACTGGAATATCATCGGAATTTATCCGACCGTTAAATTAATGGACGGCAAAATAAAAGCATCGCCGTATTTTATTACCCGGAGCGTACAAACATCAAAAGATGAAACAGATTCGCCGATGTGGTACGGTGGTCGTATTGTTGCAAATCCGATTGACGGATTAGACGTTGTTTTACAATATGTTATGATGGGAGGCAAAAACGAAAACAACGACACAGATTACAAAGGAACCCACTTGCGCGCCGGTGTTGATTTCACAATCCCGAATATGCCGCTTACAGTGGGAGCAGCATATGTTTCGAACAGCGGCGACGACGCCACAACACAAGATAACGAATTATATGAATCGGTTACAAACGGACCGTACACATTCGGTTTTTATAAGGATTGGCCCGGATTCGGTCCCGCTCATTTGATGACAACCGGATACGGATTTTCCGGACTTGCTCCGCATAATGCAACTGTTGTAAACCTTAATGTAATTAACGGTCATGTCGGTGTCAACTTCAACGCATTTACGTTAAGAGGCGATATATTTATTTATTCAAGGAACTGGGTGCCGGACGGAGTTGAATCGGCTATGGGAAACGAAATTGCTTTAATGTTAAAATATAATTATCAAAACACTTTAACATTAGGGTTTACGGCAGGCATCTGGTCACCGGGCGATTATCAAAAATCGATGATCGAATTCCCAGGCTCAACCGCCAAGGCAGAAAGTGCAACCGGCGGATATCTTTGGCTGGCTAAATCATTTTGAGATTTGTGAGGTGACAAAAATTAACCCGGCTTAAAGCCGGGTTTTTTATTAAATGGCTGGGTAAGAAAATGCTTTTAACGTTCCGAACAGGTTTTTACTTTGATTTGTTATACGCTTTCATTCCGCCCATAACATTTACTGCATTGTAACCGTGCTTCAATAGAATTTGAGTTGCCAAGCGAGATCTGTTACCCGACCTGCAAATAACATATATTTTTTTATCTTTATATGGTTCCAACTCGTTAACCTTCTGATCCAAAACCTGAACGGGGATGTTTATCACTCCGTTTATATGCCCGAGTGGTCCGTTCAATTCGGGAGGAGTGCGAACATCCAAAATAACGAAGTTCGAATCTTTTTCCATCGCGGTCTTCAAATCTTGAACGGTTACATTAACAATTTCTCCCGATTTCTTCTCGGCTGTAGCTGTTTCTTGTTGTTGGGCGCAACTTACAAGAGCCGAGAAAGTCATAATCGCTACCGTAAGTAACGTTTTTGTTAAGTGCATAAATCAAGCTCCTTTCTTTTTAATAAGAGTTTATATCTTAATTTCCGTAATATACAAAATATCGGACGAATAAACTAAATTACATCAACCGTTAATATACCTATGTTTTCTATTTCAGCTTTTATCCGGTCACCGCGCGAAACTTTTCCAACACCTTCCGGTGTTCCGGTAAAAATCAAATCGCCTTTCTCCAAAGTCATTTTTCCGGAAATATATTTAACAATATCAACCGGGGAAAATATCATTTTGTTTAGAGTCGAGTTCTGGCGGGGTTCCCCGTTTACTGATAACATTATTTTTTCGTTGCCGGTTAATTCATAATTTTCCTTGGAAACAAACTCCGATACCGCTGCGGACGTATCGAAAACTTTAGCCAATGTCCAGGGGTGACCTTTTCTTTTCAGTTCACTTTGAATATCGCGGAGCGTCATATCCAAGCCAACCGCATATCCGGCTATAGAATCCGCAGCAGCTTTATCGTCTGCATCCTTTACGGTTTCACCAATTGCCAAAACCAATTCAACTTCATGCTGCATGTCGTTTGAATACGAAGGATGAATTATCTTTTCGCCTTGACCAATCAGCACAGACGCCGGTTTCAAAAATATAATTGGGAATTCCGGCACTTCGTTTCCGAGTTCTTCAGCATGGGCGACATAATTCCTTCCAACACAAACTATCTTTCCAATACTTACTTTCTCGTTATTTAATTCTATTGACTTCACGGTTTTTATTCTCCGTTTATTCCGAACAAACAGTTAATGTTAAATTACCGGTTAAGTTTTTTGTTTTTTCTTTTTAGCAGCAGGGAAAAGAATATTGTTAAGTATCAATCTATAACCGGGTGAATTTTTATAAAGACTCAAATTTGTGGGCGGATCGTTGACAGCATGGCGGTAGTCTTCGGGATCGTGACCACCGTAAAACGTAAAAGTTCCCCTTCCGTAATTTCCGTGAATATATTTTACTTGATCGGTTCCCGCCCGTTCTGCTAAAATGTAAACGGATTTTTTAATCAAACTTTTTCTGAACATTGTTGTTTGACCCATAAATCCGTGAATGACGTTAACGTGATTTTGCACAAGCATAGTGGGAACCGGATCGAACTTTGCGGAAAAATCGAACAACGTAAAATAATCGTTTTTCTCGCTTCCTATTTCCATCGGTTGAATATCGATATTGCTGAATTCGTATATAAGCGGATTCATTTCGAGCTTAAAATTTTCAAAAGCCAAAGTGTTTGAAAAATCGAGTTTGTTTTGAGCATCCGGATCGGCAGCATCGCCGTCGAACATTCTATCGACAATATCAACGTTCATTGCGGCGAGTGCAATGTCATAAGTATCGGTTGCCGAACACATCGCAAATAAAAATCCGCCTTGTGCAATGTATTTTTTTATTGTGGCTACAACCGCTTTTTCCATTTCCGAAACTTTTTTGAACCCGAGTTTTTTAGCTTCGTTTTCGTAAAGCAATTGCATTTCCCTATACCACGGCGCATTCCGGAAACTTGCGTAAAATTTACCGTATTGACCCGTAAAATCTTCGTGATGCAAATGCAACCAATCGTATTTTTCCAAATCACCACGTAAAATTTCTTCTATCCATACTTTATCGTAATCAACTTCGGCATACTCGAGGGCAAGGGTTACGGCATCATCCCAAGGCTGAAAACCGGGCGGAACGTAAACCGCAATTTTAGGCGCTTTTTCCAAACGGACTACGTCCATGTTTTGTTCGTCGCTTTGAACGAATGCATAAATATCTGCGGCTTTTTCCGCCGATACCGTTTCGAATGCAACGCCTTTTATCTTGCATTGTAAAGCTAATTCGTCGGAATAATCGAGCATAAAAGAACCGCCGCGGTAATTTAGCAACCAATCGGCAACTATTCCCTTTTTAAGAGCGTTGAAGGTTATTCCGTATGCTTTCAAATGATCGGTTTGTTTCAAATCCATATAAATCAAAAGCTTTGATTGCCCGAACATAATTCCGGAAAGAAGCAGAAATCCGAAAATCCACTTTTTCATAATCTTGCCGTTCATTTAATCATTGTTAATAACATTTTGGTATTTTGAAGCGCTTTCAGTCCGTGCGGAACATTTGCGGGCATTAGAATAGAATCTCCCGAGACAAGATTAAACTTTTCTTCTCCTATTTCTATTTCCATTTCGCCTTCCAGTATTTGCACAAAGGCTTCGTAAGGAGATGTGTGTTTGGTAAGTTCTTCTTTTTCCCAAAAAGCAAACAGAGTAATATTACCGTTCGGTTTTTTCAAGATTTGTTTGCTGACAATGGATTTTTCTTGATATTCGATTTCCCGGGTTAATTTTGTTTTGTTCATATAATGCGGTTTCCTTTTTCGTATTTATACCGTTAATTCATTAAAAAGTTCGTTAAAATTTCTCGCCTTTTTTCTCGCGGATATGACTACCGACCGGACGGATTCTTCCCCAAATGGAATAAAAGAAAAGGATAATGGAAATCACTTGTAACGCCGATGCGATAGTTACCGTAAGATTTAAAAATGATGTATGTAAAAAACCGTTGATAAATTGCGCAACAAACCTGATTCCCGTTGCAATTGTCATTAGCCAATAAACAAAGCGAATGAGATCGGGATTATATTTTTTGTCGGTTTTCTCAGCACGCGGGAAAAACCAAAGCGCAACGCCCATTATCATCATAATCACCGAACCAACTAATACAATATGCGTATGCGCGGAAACTATTTCGGCATTATATCCTTGGACATAATAATATTTTGAAATAATTAAATATAAACCGGTTAAAATTCCAACTATTAAAAACAAGATGCTTGTTTTAATAAAATATCTGACCGTTGTAAACATTTCGGTTTCCTCTAGTTCGTATAATTATTTTGCTTTCCGGTTGCCAAATTAGAAAAACTTGCGGGATTAAAAAAGTTTTTATCTTGCTCCCGTTTTTACTTTCTCAAATAAACCGTTTCTGCCGAATTTTTTGCTATGAATAAATCGCTGTTTTTTTTATCCTTACGTAATTAAAAAGAAATAAACCGGGGAGAAATAAATATGAAAATCGGGTTAATCGGCACAGGCTTAATGGGAAAGCCGATGGGTTTCCGGTTGCTTGACGCCGGATATGAGCTTTATATTTACAACAGAACCAAATCAAAGACTGCTGAATTGGGAAAAGCCGGTGCTGTTGTGTTTGATTCACCGGAAGAATTAATAAAACACTCACAAACCGTGATTTTAATGCTTGCTCATTATCAAGCCATTCATGATGTTCTTTTTACGGAAAAACCCGACTTAAAAGGAAAAACGATACTCCAAATGAGCACCATCTCACCCAAAGAAAGCGAATCGCTGTATAAAGAAATAACTTCGAGCGGCGGCGAGTATCTCGAAGCTCCTGTCTTAGGAAGCATTCCGCAAGCAACCAAGGGCGAATTGATTATTATGGTGGGCAGTTCGGTTCCGCAATTTAAGTCATATAAAACAGTTTTTGACGTTTTAGGTAACAAAGTCATACATGTAGGCGAAACCCCGAAGGCGGCTGCTTTGAAATTGGCTCTTAACCAATTAATCGTTACGGAAACCGCCGCGTTTTCAATGAGTTTGGGTTATGTGAGAAATTCAAACATTGACGTAAACATTTTTATGGACATATTGCGCGGAAGCGCTTTGTATGCGCCCACATTCGATAAAAAGCTGGAGCGTTATTTACAGAGAAATTTCGAAAATCCTAATTTCCCGGTAAAACATTTATTGAAAGATTTAAAGTTAATTTCCGAAAGTTTTTCTACGGAAAATATTAATAACTTAATCCTGGAAGCCGAAAAACCGATCCTGCAAAAAGCGATTGAAATCGGTTTGGGCGATAAAGATTACTCTGCGCTTTATAATGTTATTCATCCCGAAGGGGAAAATTAATTTGATTTATCGGGGTTTCCCGTTTTGTGATATTACGATAGTGCTGAACTTTTAAGCAAACCATCAAATTAAACAATTAAAATAAGCGTATTTTAAGTTGTTTTATCTCAACAAAACCATTTTACGCACTTTGGTGTGGTCACCTGCGGATAGCTTATAAAAATAAACTCCGCTTGGTAGATTCCCAGAGTTGAACGTTGTGGTGTAATTGCCCGGATATTGTTTTTTATTTACAAGCGTTGCAATTTCCCGACCAAGAACATCGTAAATTTTCAAGGTCACAAACCCCTCCTCGGTACTCCCCTTTGCCAAAGGGGAGGAGGGTGCAATTGAATATTTAATTGTGGTGGTTGGATTAAACGGATTCGGGTAATTTTGATAAAGCTCAAAGTTTTGTGCAACCGGACCTCTACCCGGTGCAATGCCGGAGGGCAAATCGCGATATTTTATTCTGCTTCTGCTTACGGTATTTTTTAATTCGTCCATTGTTTTTGCCCCGCTTATGGAAAAAGCAACATCTAAAGAATCATTTTGCGATATTGTAAGTGGTCCAGCGGAAATTACAACCGAAATATCGCTAGGTCCGGCAGAAATAAACTGCAGTCCGCTTGATATAGCAGACCATTTTTCCGCATCGGTAAATCCGTCCCATGCGATAACACCGCCGTTATTTCCGTCTTGATCCATTGCGTAAAAATTAAATTTATCGGATGACAACAACGCCAATCCCAGCTTAGTGTCGGTGGGATTTCCGTCTTCGTCGTAAACAAAACCGAAATTATTCAATGTATCGTAACCCGCAACGTCGCCGTCCCAATCGTTTTCATCCATATCAAAATCGAAAAACAAGCCGGCGTAAAAGTTATCTATTCGGTTACCCGATTTGTTTATCATTCTGTACCTTAAAATGATATAGCTGTTATCCGGTGCATCCGAAAAGGTAAACGACGCAAACTTGGTTTCAATTCCCAACCCGGTTGTGTTGCTATCATCAAAAATTGAAAACCCTTGTTGATCGGCTTCAGCACCGGGCGTGGAAATTACGAGCGGTTCAATAATTTTAAAATCATTATCTTTTGCCGACGCATCGTTGTTTCTTGCACAATTAACAATCGCGTTTTGTGATGTTCCGTAAATAAGCGCCCCTTCGAATAAAAGATTATCTTCACCCATAAATCTTAGTCCATCTCCTTCGGTATTGTTCGGGTAATCGTTGTATCCCAACGAGCCGTTACTTGTAAGAGTCAATTCCAAGTTGTTTATATCCTGATTGGCAAATGTCGGATTTGCATTAAGCGAAATCCATTGAAACCCGGAGTATGAACCGTCGGCAAAATTCAAAAGCAGATCTATTTTAGCATTCGGGGGAGTGTTTTGATCTATGGAAATTTCAAACTTTCCGTTAGCGTTAGATTTGGTTTCCAACGTTTGCATGCTTCCGAAATTGGCATTCCCGTTTACTACAGAAGCATATTGCGGTTGATTTTGAATATTGACATTTAAGTTTGTAACGGGTGACAAATAATTAGTAACAAAAATCTCAATGGCAATATTTTCACCCGATTCAATAATTCCGTCGCCGTCGCCTAAATCTGTAATTTCGTAATTTACAACACGTGCCGATTTTGTACCGGTGCGGGAAAGAGCTTGATAAGCATCTATTCTGCCGGAACCAAACATATATTGAAATGACGGGTTTTTATCATCAATATTTGATGTTGTTACTCTTATTTGCTCGCCGATTTGCAAAGGATTATATTGAGGAAAAACACTCTTTACCAAAGCCGCTAATCCGGCTACCAACGGGGAAGACATAGATGTTCCGCTGGCGCCTTTGTATGTATCGTTTTGCCAAGTTGAGTATATTGAGACACCGGGCGCAACAACATCTATTGATTTTCCGTAATTTGAAAAGCTCGCTTTCTGATCGACAAAATTTGTAGCTGCAACTGACAAGACACCTTTATAACTCGCAGGATAAAACGGATCTTGTCTGTTATCGTTTCCCGCAGCTGCAACAACCAACGCTCCTTTTCCGATAGCGTAATTAATAACTTCTTGAGAGAGCCGTGAATAATTATATCCACCCCAACTGCAATTTATAACATCTGCGCCGTTGTCCGCAGCATATACAATTCCCTCGTAACCGTGTGAAATCAATGCCGTACCCACATCGGATCTGATGTTGTCTTGCGAAGTCTTAACCGCCATTATTTTAGAGGAAAAACCGATTGACGCAATGCCAATAGAGTTATCGGTTACCGCGCCGGCTATTCCCGCAACCAAAGTTCCGTGATCGGGTTTGTCTTCCACCGGGTCATTATCCGGCGTTCCGTCAGCTCCTCCGAAATCCCAACCCCTTACATCGTCTATGTATCCGTTGTTATCGTCGTCGATGCCGTTATCCGGAATTTCATCTTGATTGATCCAAATATTTCCCGCCAAATCCGGATGATCCCAATCAATCCCAGTATCTACAATTCCAATTACTATGTCTTCGCTGCCTTTACTAATATCCCATGCTTTGTCTGCGCTTATTTGATATAGATGTTTAAGGGTACTGTCGACATATTTCGGGTCGTTAGGTTCATAAACCGTTTCGTAAAGAAAATACGGTTCAGCCCACTCAACGTTGTATTGCTTTTTAAATTCTTTGATAAACTTTAGTATTTCCAACGGAGAAGCAATTCTAACAATTTTAATTTTCGATAGCTCGTCTTGTTTTGTTCTTTTGGGAAATGCCGGTTTTATTTCTTCAATATATTTCTCCAACTTATCTGCAGCTTGTGGTTTTGCATACGAATTTTTCTTTTTCAAAGACTCAAATATTGTTTTAATAACAAATCTGTCCGTGAAATAATATCCGTTTTCGTTTTTAGCAATTTGTCCGTTAATTTTTGCGAAAAAGAAAAAAAGAATTGTGCTTAGATATATTAATTTACGGAAGAGCATGTATTACTCCGATTTTATTAAGGCAGGCAAGATTATCTAAATTTTAAATTTAATTTACAAGACCAAATTAACCGGTTTAGCTTTCAAGAGCCTGTTTAAGATCTTCTATCAAATCATCAACGTTTTCTATTCCAACCGAGAGTCTGACCAATCCGTCGGTAATTCCGGCGGCTTCGCGTTGTTCTTTGCCCATAGACGCGTGCGTCATGCTTGCCGGATGCTGAATTAAAGATTCCACTCCACCTAAGCTTACAGCAAGCTGACACAATTTAACGGAATTCATTACTTTTTTTCCCGCTTCAATGCCGCCTTTAAGTTCGAAAGAAATCATTCCACCGCAATCTTTATGTTGTTTCTTTGCAATTTCGTATTGCGGATGACTTTCCAGACCCGGAAAAACCACCCATTCGACTGCAGGATGTTCCTCTAAAAACTTTGCAATTTTTTCGGCGTTTCTACTGTGTTTCTCCATTCTAATAGACAACGTTTTTAATCCTCTGTGAACCAAAAACGCATTGAACGGATCAATTACTCCCCCGTTTTGATTAAGCACTTTTCTCATTTTCGAATACATTTCTTCGTCTTTAACAACTATTACACCCGCAACAACATCGGCGTGACCGTTTAAGAATTTGGTCAGACTGTGCAAAACCACATCGGCTCCCAAATCCAACGGGCGTTGTAGAGCAGGACTCATAAAAGTATTATCAACAACGAACACCAAATTGTTTTCCTTGGCAATTTTGGAAACTTCTTCTATATCGGTAATTTCAAGTGTGGGATTGCCGGGGGTTTCAACGTAAATTACTTTGGTGTTTTGCTTCACCGCATTCTTAACTTGGTTAAGATCGGATGTATTAACAAAGGTTGTTTCCACTCCGAATTTTGAAAACACAGTTGTAAGCAACGTAGCTGTTGGACCATAAACGGCTTTAGAGCAAACCACATGATCGCCGGCACTTAACAATGTTTGAAAAACTGTATGAATAGCCGACATGCCGCTTCCGCAGCCGAGACCTTTATAGCCATTTTCAAGTTCGGCTATTGCTTGTTCCATCGCCTCAACGGTGGGGTTTCTCATTCTGGTGTAAATGTATCCGTCTTCCTCCCCTTTGAACAACGCCGCTCCGTGATCGACGGATTTGAATTTGAAAGTTGACGTTTGATAAATCGGTGTGACAACCGGACCGAATTCGTAATCTTTAATTCCCGCATGCACACACTTGGAATCGAAACCTACATTTTTTAACCGGCTCATTTTTGTTTTCCTTATATTAAATTAGTTTTGCGTTTCCGTTCTTGCCGTTCTCACCGTTATTATCGACTATTATTTTCGCGACATCGGCAATGGTATCGCCTTCTTTCAGATTAATCAATTTAACGCCCTGTGTATTTCTTCCCATTACTCTGATTTTCTTAACGCTTTGACGGATTACCATTCCCATGTTTGTAATAATAACTAATTCGTCGGTGTCGTTTACTTCCAACATAGAAATAAGTTTTCCGTTTTTTTCTCCGGTTTTAACCGTGATTATTCCTTTACCGCCGCGTTTTGTTACTCTGTAGTCGCTTATTTTACTGCGCTTTCCGTAACCTTTATCCGTAACAACCAACAACGTCGATTCCGAGTGAACGACAATAAATCCAACAACGTAATCGCCTTTGTTTAATTTAATTCCTCTAACACCGGTTGCTGTTCTTCCCATATCCCTAACATCCCTTTCGTGGAAACGGATTGCCATACCGTCGTGTGTACCGATAATTATATCGTTATTGCCGTTTGTTAATTTAACTTCTATTAACTCATCCCCTTTCGGGATCGTCATTGCGATTATTCCGCCTCTTCTGACATTAGAAAACGCAGACAACGCTGTTTTCTTTATGGTACCGAATTTAGTAACCATAGCAACATATCTGTCTTCCGAAAATTCTTTAACGGCTACAAATGCCGTTATTTTTTCGTCTTTTTCTTTTTCCACAAGATTCTGGATTGATCTACCTCGCGCAGCCCTGCCGCCTTCGGGAATTTCGTAAACTTTCTTCCAATAACATTTTCCTTTGTCGGTGAAAAACATTATATAATGATGCGTTGAGGCTATGAACATATGCTCGATAAAATCCTCGTCTTTGGTGCCGGCGCCGGTAACTCCTCTTCCGCCTCTTTGTTGTCTTCTATAACCGCTAACCGGAAACCGCTTAATAAATCCTCTGTGCGAAATGGTTACCACAACGTCTTCTTCGGCAATAATATCTTCAAGCGAAAATTCTTTATAATTTTTAATGATTTCTGTTCGTCTTTCGTCCCCGTGTTTTTCTTTTATTTCTTTAAGGTTGTCTATAATTATCAATTTCCTTTTTTCTTCGCTTGTTAAAATTCCTTTCAAGTGTTCGATAAGCTTAATGGTTTCCTTATATTCTTCTTCTATTTTCTTTCTTTCAAGTCCGGTTAACCTTTGCAATCTCATATCGAGAATTGCTTTGGCTTGGATTTCCGACAATTTGAATTTTTTCATCAAATTGTTTTTAGCGGTTTGAACATCGCGCGATTTTTTAATCGTTTCTATAACCGCATCAATATTATCCAGCGCTATAATGTATCCTTCCAAAATATGCGCTCGTTTTTCAGCTGCATCCAGTTCGTATTTGGTTTTTCTTATCAGCACATCCATCTGGTGATCAAGGAAATGGCTCATCATTTCTTTAAGATTGAGAACTTTGGGCGTGCCGTTAACCAAAGCAAGCATAATTACGCCAAACGTAACTTGCATTTGTGTGTGTTTGAACAACTGATTTAATATAACTTCGGGTTGCGAGCCTCTTTTCGTTTCGATAACTATCCTCATTCCGTCTCTATCGGATTCGTCCCGGATGTTTGTTATATCCGAAATTTTACCGGCTCTTACAAGATCGGCTATTTTCTCTATTAAATTGGCTTTGTTTACCTGATACGGGAGTTCGCTGATAATTATATTTTCCTTATCGTTTTTAAGCGTTTCTACATTGGCTTTTGCTCTAACTACAATTCTTCCTCTTCCCGTCGTGTAAGCCGATTTAACTCCTTCGTAGCCGAAAATAATTCCGCCGGTTGGGAAGTCGGGCGCAGTAATATATTTCATTATTTCTTCGATTGACATATCGGGATTTTTAATAAGCGCAATTAACCCGTCAATAACTTCCACTAAATTGTGCGGCGGAATATTTGTAGCCATTCCAACCGCTATACCGCTTGAGCCGTTGACAAGCAAATTCGGAAGATAGGATGGTAAAACTTTCGGCTCTTGCAAAGTTTCATCGAAGTTTGGAACGAAGTCGACAGTGTTTTTATCCAAATCTCTCAACATATATTCGGAAATTTTTGCCAGCCGCGCTTCCGTGTATCGCATTGCTGCCGGCGAATCGCCATCGACGGATCCGAAATTACCCTGCCCGTCTATCAACGGATAGCGCAGAGAAAAATCTTGAACCATTCTTACCATCGTATCGTAAACGGCGCTGTCTCCATGCGGATGATATTTACCGAGAACTTCACCGACAATTCTTGCCGATTTTTTATATGGTTTATTGTATGCCAATCCCAGTTCATGCATTCCGTACAATACTCTTCTGTGAACGGGTTTCAATCCGTCTCTTACATCGGGTAATGCGCGCGCAACGATGACGGACATTGCGTAATCGATGTAAGATGCTTTCATTTCATCTTCTAAAGCAACGGGTAATACTTTTTCGAACATTGAATTCATATCGGTTGTTACCTCTTTTTAATCTTAAACTCTTAAATATCTATGTTTGCATATTTCGCATGCTTTTCTATAAATTCCCTTCTGGGTTCAACTTGATCTCCCATAAGGGTTTCGAATATTTTATCGGCTGCTGCCGCACTCTCAAGGTTTACTTGTAATATCGTTCTCGTTTCCGGATTCATTGTGGTTGACCATAACTGTTCGGGGTTCATTTCACCCAAACCTTTATATCTGGAAATGTTAACTCCTTTAGGAAGGTTTTCGTCTTCCGATCCTCCTTTTCCATTACCTCTCATTTTCTTTAGTATCTCATCCCGTTCGGCATCGTCGTAAGCGTAAATTTCTTCTTTACCTTTTTTAATTCTGTAAAGCGGCGGCTGGGCAATATAAACCCTTCCCGAGGTTATTAAGTCTTTCATATATCTATAGAAAAACGTTAACAACAAGGTTCTGATATGACTTCCGTCCACATCGGCATCCGTCATAATAATTATTTTACCGTATCTTGCTTTTTCGCTGTTGAAATCCGCGCCAATTCCCGCTCCGATAGCCGAAACGATTGCTTTTATTTCGTTGTTTTCCAAAATTTTATTAATCTTAGCTTTTTCTACATTTAATATTTTACCCTTAATCGGTAAAATAGCTTGGAATCTTCTGTCCCTTCCTTGTTTTGCCGAACCGCCCGCAGAATCGCCCTCTACGATATAGATTTCGCAATGGTCAGGATCGCTGATTGAACAATCGGCAAGTTTACCGGGAAGGTGCATTGAGTCGAGAGCGTTTTTCCTTCTTACCAATTCGCGTGCTTTTCTTGCCGCTTCTCTCGCTTCGGCGGCTCTCATACATTTCTCTATAATTTTTTTCGCTACGGACGGATTCTCTTCCAAATAATCGGAGAGTTTTTCTCCAACTATTGATTCAACCGCCGATTTAACTTCGCTATTGCCGAGTTTTGTTTTTGTCTGACCTTCGAATTGGGGTTCTATAACTTTAACGGAGATTACGGCTGTCAAACCTTCTCTAAAATCGTCACCGGTTAATGTTATTTTCTTGTTTTCTTTGATTAGTTTGTTTTTATATGCATAGTTGTTAAGGGTTCTTGTTAATGCGGTTTTAAAACCGACCAAATGCGTTCCGCCTTCGTGGGTGTTTATGTTGTTTACGTATGTGTGGATGTTATCGGAATATGCATCGCAGTACTGGATTGCAACTTCAACCGGCGTATTGTCTTTTTCTCCTTCTATATAAATCGGTTTGTGCAAAGGCGTTCTTGTTTCGTTCAAATACTTAACGAACTCTATTAAACCGCCTTTATAATGATGAACCGCTTTTTCTCCTTCTATTTCATCTATCAATGTAATTGTGATATTTCTGTTCAAGAATGCAAGTTCGCGCATCCTTTCGTTAAGGGTTTCAAAATTAAATTTTGTTGTTTTAAAAATTTCAGAATCGGGCTTAAACGTAACTTTTGTACCCGTATCTTTTTTGTTGACTTTTCCGACTTCTTTAACCGGTCCTTTCGGAATTCCTCTTTCATATTCTTGTCTGTAAATTTTTCCTTCCCTCTTAACCTCAACTACCAGCCACTCGGAAAGGGCATTTACCACGGAAACACCGACACCATGCAAACCGCCAGAAACCTTATACGTATTTTTATCAAATTTACCGCCGGCGTGCAGAACCGTCATCACAATTTCCAAAGCGGATCTTCCTTCTTCGGGATGAATATCAACGGGAATACCTCTTCCTTTATCTTCAACTGTAACGCTTCCGTCTTTATTAATAGTAATAGTTACACTATCGTTAAAGCCGGCCAATGCTTCGTCAATACTGTTATCAACAACCTCATTTACCAGATGATGAAGTCCCCTTGTCCCGATATCGCCAATGTACATGGCAGGGCGTTTTCTTACTGCTTCCAACCCTTTAAGTATATTAATGTTTTTGGCGGTGTAATTTTTCTGGGCTTTTTCTTTAGTCACTTTTATTACCTCGTTTTAATTCACAAACTTTATGTCTTTAATTATTTTCTCGCCTATGTTATTATTGATTATTTCTATTGTTTTCTTTTTGTTAAGATTCAACTCACTGCGAAGAACCGAATTTTCCACACTTAAAAACAATATTCCTTTATCCACTCTTTTGGCTTCCACAAGTTTACCAAGCTTTGGAAATATTTCCGGAAATTTTTCAACTACCTCCTGTTCCTTCGCTTTAAGAGTAAACTTCTTGAATTCTTTATCCGTATTTAATATTTCACCAACACTTTTAATTTTATGAGACATTTTTTACTTCACCTTTACTTATATGAATCATCAAGTCGTTTTCGTCTTTGTTTAAATTCTCGACATTGGTAAAATCAGTTAATGTAATAAATGCTTGTCCGATTTTTTTTAAATAAAAACTTATTTTTTCAATTCTTTCCGAATCAAGTTCCCCGAAAACATCATCCAATAAAAATATCGGTGTTTTATTCAACTTGTCTTTTAAATAAAAAAACTGCGCAAACTTCAGCGAAATTTGAAACGTTTTGTTTTGCCCTTGCGAACCGTATTTTTTTAAGTCGTATCCGTTAATCTTAAAAATCACGTCGTCTCTGTGAGGACCTATTAAATTATATCCTCTGGCAATTTCCTCCCTTTTTCTTTTTTGTAAATTCTCATTGAAAACCGATGCGATATTTTGTAAATCAATAGTTGAAACCGTCGATTTATATGAAAGAGCGGGTATTTCTTTTTCACCCATAATTTCATTATATGAGTTTTTTACGTATCCGTTAAATTCATTTATGAATTCCAATCTCTTTTCAATTATTTCCGAACCTTTCTTAACAAGCGATGCATTCCACACTTCCAACTCTTCTTCATAAACAGGATAGCCGGTTTCTCTTATTTTAGTTAATAAAGAACTTCTTTGCTTTAAGATTCTGTTATACTCCATTAAGGTTTTCAGATACGTTTGGCTTGCTTGCGAAATTATCGAATCGATTAGTTTTCTGCGGTACAGCGGAGAACCTTGAGTAATAAAGTGATCCGTTTGCGTTAAAGTTACTACCGGAAACTTCCCTATTATTTCGGACGATTTGTAAATTTGTTTTTCATTTAAAAATATGTTTTTCTTACCTGTTTCAAGACTGTATAAAATCCTAATTTTGTTACCGGATCCGTTTATAAAATCACCGCTTATTTCAAAGAACTTTTCGTCAAAGTTTACGACTTCCGAATCCGGAGATTGTAAAAGGTTTTTGGACGTACATAAATAATAAATTGCTTCTAAAAGAGATGTTTTACCTTGACCGTTTCCACCAACTATGTAGTTCAAGTTCCGGGAAAACTTTATGAAAGTATTTTTGTGCAGACGAAAATTTTTAAGTTCCAAAGTTTGCAAAATCATCTTAGCTGTTTAGTCGAACCGGCATTAGTAACATCATCAAGTCCAAGTTTTCCTTTTTCTCCGTCGGGAAAATTATTACGGCTTTAGTCGGTGAATGTAGCTTAAACAATAATTCCTCTTCCGATGTCATGTGGCTCAAAATGTCATTAACATATTGAGAATTAAATCCTATATCCAACGGATCTCCCTTGTATTCGCAAAATATATTTTCGGTTCCGGAAGCGCCAAGATCGGTATCTTCAGCCGAAATTTCTAAAAGATTATCTTTTAAGGAAAATTTAACCCTTCTGGTGCTTGATGAAGAAAATAACATCATACGTTTTATGGCATCATGCAGTTCTTTTGTTTTTATCTTTAGTTCAAATTCATTTTCCAAAGGTATTACACTTGCATAATCCGGATATTTATGCTTTATTAATCTCGATATCAATTCTATTTCATTTAGCATGAAAGAAATATGGGTTTTGGTAAGGAAAATTTTAACATCGCGCTCATCTAAAAGCTTTTGTATAACACTTAAAGCTCTCTCGGGTACAATGTATTGTTCGTTAAAGTCTTTTTTAATGTCCTTTCTTAAAAAATTAACAAGTCTGTGACCGTCAGTTGTAACTACTCTGAAACCTTCGTCCGAGAACTCGAACAATGCACCCATCATTGCCGGTCTCATTTCCTCTTTACTCAGAGCAAAAGTTGTTTTGTCCAAGGCATATTTCAAATCCATTCCGTTAATCGAAAATTCGTTAATTTCTTCTTTATCAATGTTTTCATCGGGGAACGACGGAATATCGGGATAATCTTCGGTGCCTAAATAACTAATACTGTACTTACCGTGTTCGGTGATTAAATTTGTTCTTCCGGTATCTAATATTTCGAAGGTAATGGTAGTATCTTTGAAGGAACGGATTACATCGTAAAGTAATTTTGCAGGCAGAAGAATACTTTTATTTTCTTCGGCAACAATATTAATGGAAGATTTAAGAGAAATTTCCAAATCCGTTGCATAAACCGTCAATGAGCCGTCTTCTATAGCAAAAAGGAAATTTTCCAAGATCGGCATAGGGGTTCGTGAAGGGATTGCAGGATATACTCTTGCTAAAATTTTTTCCAATTCTTTGCTGTTTACCTTAAACTCCATTACTTCCTCTAATAAATAGTTTTTAATATATAAATTTACTAAGAATATAAAATATATTCAATTATCTTGACTTATCAACAAAAGCAATTGTTTTATAAAAATAAATGAAAAATTTTAAAACGCTATTAGTAATAATAAGTGTGTTAATTTGTTGATAAACAAGCTAACGTGTTTAATTGTAACAAGTTAGAATTAGTTAAAGTAACTTTCCTTTTGTGGATAACTAATCAATTATTGTTTTTATAAAATAATGCAAAAGCAAAACTTGTACTTATCAACAATTTAATTTGAATAACTAACAAGTTTCGAACAAAAATAAACGGAAACGTTAACAATTGTTTATTAAATTGTTGGTTAAATGTGGAAAAATAACTTTGATAATAATATGAAATTAAACGCCGAGTTCGATTTTGTTTCTGATTGTATCAATGGATTCTTTTAGTGAAGGGTCTTCTTCTATTAGCCGGTCAATGTTATTGTAGGCGTGTATTACGGTAGAATGATCCCTTCCCCCGAAATGAAGACCTATTGTTTTAAGAGAAGAGCGGGTAAGCTTTTTAGAGAGATACATTGCCACTTGACGTGCAATAACCACTTCTTTTTTTCTGTTTTTTTCACGAACTTTATTTTCGTCCACTCCGAAATATTCACATACGACTTTGTTTATATAATCAATGGAAATATTGGTTTCCCGAACGGTGGCAATTTCTTTAACCGTTTTCTTTACCAGCTCAAAGTTAATTTCGGCAGAGCTTAAAGAAGCATTTGCCAGAAGCTTAATTAAACACCCCTCGAGTTCCCTGATGTTTGTTGTTATGTTGTAAGCAATATATTCAAGTATTTCGTTTGAAAGACTTATCCCGTAACTTTTTGCTTTGTTGTTTAATATGGCTATTCTTGTTTCGAAATCGGGAGGTTGAATATCTGTTGTAAGTCCCCACTGAAACCGTGATATAAGCCTTTCGTTAAGACCATTTAAGTCTTTTGGCGGTTTATCGCTCGATAGAACAATTTGTTTGCCGGCTTGATGTAGAGTGTTAAAAATATGGAAAAACAAATCTTGAGTTTTTTCTTTGCCGATTAAAAACTGAATATCGTCGATTATCAAAACATCCATACTTTTGTAAAAGTTGGAGAACTCGTTAACAGTATTGTTTTGAATTGCTTCTACAAATTCCACCGTGAAAATATCCGCCGAGAGGTAAATAACCTTTTTCTTTTTGGACTCGTTAACTATTTTGTTGCCAATAGCCTGAATTAAGTGAGTTTTTCCCAATCCTACGCCGCCGTAAATAAAAAGAGGGTTGAACGACGTTTCACCGGGATTTTCACTTACAGCAATAGCAGCAGCCCGCGCCAGTTGATTGCCTTCACCTTTTATAAAATTGTCAAACCTGTACTTTGGATTTAGAAATGTTTCGTGCTCTTCCTCCGGTTTCTGTTCCGATGAAATAACCGAAGGTTTTAGTGGCTGCACATCGTCGAAAAGATCAAGGGTATCGTCTTCTTTTACAATTACATAAACCAATTTTCCGTTTTCACCCAAGACCTGATTGATTGTCTTGTTTATCAAAGTATTATAATGCTCTTCAATCCACTCGATGAAGAAACTGTTGGGAACCTCTACTTTTAATACGCCGTCGTTTAACTCGGCAGGTTTGATAGGTAAAAACCAAGTATTGTACGTTATATTAGGAACATTTTCCTTGATAATTTTAAGGCATTCTTTCCAAACTTTTGTTGCCGTCTTTAGTCCTTGTTTTGAAGAAATTTTTGCTTCCAAATTTAAGTTATCCACAATTTTTAGTCTAGAAAAACAAAACAAACAAACAAAAAATCAAAGGTATATTATATTAGTAAAAAAGTATCAACAAATTATTAACATTAAAAAAACAAGACTAACCCCAATAAAAACAACGGGTTGCGCCAACCACTTGATAAATATAAACACAAATCGTTAACACCGTGCTGTTTTATGGTTTTTGTGAAAAGTTTCACGGAACCGGTTTGTTCACAAGTTATCAACACTTTTTTCTGTCCTCTAATCATGCTTGAAATTATGATAAAATTTTGTTTTGAGCAAATAAAAATTTTAATAAAATTCTAAGTCGTTTTATTACAACAAAATAAAATTCCGGGTAAGTTGATAAGCGAAAAAGTGAGCAATTATTTTTGTAATTTTGTCAACCAAACATGGAGGAATAGCAATGAAAATAGTAGTGACCGGCGGCGCCGGTTTTATAGGCAGTCACATTGTGGAGCATTGGTCGAATAAGAATGCAGATGTTTATGTGTTGGATAATCTGCGGTCGGGGTACAAAAAAAACATAGATAAGTTTGAAAACGTCACCTTTTTAGAAGGCAGTATAAATGACAAAAATCTTACTGAAGAAATTGTTAAAGATGCGGAATATGTTTTTCATTTAGCAGCAATGGTGTCGGTTCCGGAATCTGTCGAAAATCCGGAAGAATGCGTGGAAGTTAATGTGAAGGGATTGTTAAATGTTTTGGATTCTTGCGTAAAAAACAAAGTTAAAAAAATAGTTTTTTCCAGCTCGGCGGCAGTTTACGGTGACGATCCGGAACTTCCTAAAAGCATTGAACTCAAACCGAACCCGTTAAGTCCTTATGGAATTACGAAATTGGACGGCGAATATTATCTGAAAATGTATAATAGGGAATACGGCTTGGGCGCTGTTTCGTTAAGATATTTCAATGTTTTCGGTCCGAGGCAAGACCCCAAAAGTCAATACGCGGCAGCGGTTCCTATTTTTATTTACAAAGCGTTGAAAAACGAGGATATAATTATTTACGGCGACGGTGAACAGACAAGAGATTTTATTTTTGTGAAAGATGTGGTTAAAGCTAATATTTTGGCCGCGACAAACGAAAATGTAAACGGTGTTTTCAATGTGGCAAACGAAAAAACCATAACTATCAATTTATTGGCGAAAAAGATAATCGAGTTAACGGGATCTAACAGTAAAATTGTTTACGCCGAAGAAAGACCGGGCGATATAAAACACAGCCTTGCATCAATTAAAGAAACAAGGGAAAAACTCGGATTTGAACCGGAACATGATTTGGAAGGCGCGTTGAAAGAAACTATCAAATATTTTGAAAAAATTGCGGGAGATAAATGAAAAATATTGTTGTGATTTTTACCGGCGGAACATTTTCCATGGTAATTGACAAAAAAACCGGCGGAGCCGTTCCGCATTACCACGGAGAGGAATTATTAACAATGGTGCCGGAAGCAAAAAAGTTAGCGAATATCCACGTTCACAATTTTGGAATGTATCCCGGTCCACACATGACACCGGAACTAATGTTAGAATTATCTAAAACCGTTGCAGGTTATGTTTCGAAAGATTGGGTGGACGGGATTATAATTACTCACGGAACCGATACGCTGGAAGAAACCGCATATTTTATAGATTTATCCGTGAATACCGAGAAACCGATTGTTTTAATCGGCGCAATGAAAACAAGCACAGAGCCGGATTGGGACGGACCGAGAAATCTTACCGACGCAGTTCACATCTGCAATTCCGAAAACAGCAAAGGAATGGGCGCCTTGGTTTGTTTGAACGGTGAAATAAATGCGGCAAGCGAAGTTACCAAAACCCATACCGAAGATATGGAAACATTTCACAGTTTGGATTTCGGTGCTTTGGGGTTCGTTGAAAGGGGAAGGGTTATATTTAACCGGTTACCGAGAAAGTTGGAAAAAATAGAGACGGATAAAATAGATTCCAATGTAGACCTTATCAAAGTATATGCGGGCATTGATGAAAAGTGTTTTAAGTTTTCTGCCGATAGCGGAATTCATGGTTTGGTAGTGGAAGCTTTGGGGGTTGGAAACGTTCCGCCCAAAGCATTTGACGGAATAATGTATGTTTTGAAGAAAAACATTCCGGTTGTACTCACTTCACGATGTCCGGCTGGGGAAACGCTTGATATTTACAGCTATCCGGGCGCGGGAAAATGGCTGAAAAAGAACGGAGTAATTTTTGCCGAATACTTAAACGGTCAGAAAGCCAGAATTAAACTTATTCTTTCTCTCGGTATTACGAAAGATGTTGAGCAAATAAGAAAAATGTTCGAATAATGAAACTTGGAGAAATTAAAAGTTTAATTAAAGAATGGTCGGTTTCTTTAATTTTATTACCGGTTGTGATTATTTTACTGGTTAATTCCGGCAAATTTATTCCTATTCTCGACCACATTAATCTTCTCTTTCATGAAGGCGGACACGGGGTGTTTCGAATCTTCGGAAAATTTATTTATACGCTCGGCGGTTCAATAATGCAAATTCTTATACCGCTGCTTTTTATTTATTACTTTTATTCAAACGGTATAAAAGCCGGTACTCAAGTAGCTTTGGTGTATTTGGGTCAAAATATTTTAAACATAAGCGTCTATGTTTCTGACGCAAGCAAAATGAACTTACCCTTGCTCGGCGGTAATAAAGTGTATCATGATTGGAATTATATTCTGGGCAAACTCGGGTTGTTAACTTACGACTGTGTAATAGGCAAAGTGTTGTTTGTCTCTGCCGCAATCATTTTTATGATAGCGGTAGTATATCCGCTAATTGATAAAAATTATGAGCAGACGGATATTGAGATTAATTTATGAAAGAAACCATAATTTCTTAAAAGTAAAAACTGGCTCCCAATTCAACACCGAGAACGAAAGCCACACTTCCGCTATAGAGGAAGCCGGGGTTAAATCCACCATAAACGGCAAAGTTTTTAGAAGTAAATTTTTGTATACCGAGCGGAATGTATCCGTAAAATATTATGTCTCCTGTAAAAATAAGCGAACCGGATACACCGGTATAACTCGATAAATCACTGTCGCTGAAAAAATACTTAAACGTCAAACCCATATTATCAAATACTATATTGTCGCCTATAAAAAAGCCGCCAACATTGAGCGCAATTTGTGTTTGTGGCGAAAAATTATAGTGAAGTTGGGCTTTGTTAACAAAACCGATAGAAACGCCTGCTCCGAATGTACCGGAACTTACTTGCGAGTAAGAGTCATACGATTTTAATGTCATAATTGTTAAAAAACAAAAGAAAACCAGTTTTTTACTCATAGCAGTTCTCCTGAAAGTAATTAAATAGTTTCATATTTGAAAATATTTATAAAAATAATAGATATTTTTATTCTTAAAATCAACACGAATTATTATCAATAATTCTATTATAATCAAACGACGGCAACGGAAGATTTTAATATATCCAAGAAGATATCGAATAACTTATAATATTGATAAACAGATTGTTTTTATTAGATTTGAAGATAATTTTTCTGAATAAATACAAAACAAGTGAAAAATTTAATAAAACACCTGGTATTAATTTTTGTTTTGAACACACAAGTTTTACCGAATGGGTTTAAATTCGTTGCCATGTCCGATTCAAGAGGACCTTATAACGGCGTTAACGACTCGGTCCTTTCAAAGTTAGTAAATCATATTTTGACCAATCAACACGGCGTGAAATTCGTTGTGTTTGCCGGAGACATGGTAAACGGGCACGAACACGATCCCGCAAGAACTTTCAGTGAGCTGATGCACTGGAAAGATGTTATGGGACCGATATATGAAAATGAAAATTTCGTTTGGCCGAAAGTTTGGCCGGTTGTGGGCAATCACGAAATTAGGAACGGAAAAGACGAAGATAATTTCAGACGGGCATTTCCGGACGTTTTTGGAAACGGCCCCGATGACGAAAAAGGACTTTCGTATTCATTCGATTTCGGAAACTCGCATTTCGTTGTGGTGAACACGGACAGATGGTATTACGGAGATCCGGAAGATACAACAGACGACAGACGGGATTGGCACTATGTAAAACATTTGGATTGGTTGGAAAAAGATTTGGCGGAAGCAAAAAAGAGAAACGTAAAACATATTTTTGTGTTTAGTCACGAAATGGGATTCCCAACAGGCGGACATTTGCACGACGGACTTCCAAACTTGGGAAGGAATTTTGTACCGCCTTTGGACTCAACACGAATTTGGTATCTGGAAAGAAGAAACAAATTTTGGAATCTTCTGAAAAAATATGATGTAGATGCTCATATTTGCGGACACGAACATTTATATGCCCGCCAATCGGTTGACGGCGTTTACGAAATTATTACCGGAAGCGCCGGTGCGCCGTTATATGAGTTTAATCCGCGTTACCGCGAAGATCCCGATACCGTTTACCCCGGGGAAGAAATGAGTTATGAAAAGGCGGTTAATTATTATAAAGTATTAAAATACAATTATGGTCCGGGTAAAAATTCGCAAGCCTCAGAGAACTTTTTCGGGTTAAAAGCATTTAATTATACCGTTTACGATGTTCAAGACGAATATGTTTTAGTGGAAACATACGGCGGCTTTTTGAAAAAAGGCACGAGCAATGTTTTGGGAACCGGAATTAAACTTATCGACAAGTTTTATATCAACAAAAATAAATAGCTAAGCACAAAGACTCAGTTCTCAAGGCACGCCGGCAATTAACAGCCCGGATTAATATTCTTAAGATTGCCTGAATCTATCTTCCCGGTTTATAAAGATGGGTAGTATGCCCGAAAAACAATTCCGCCGATTCCATCACTGTTTCGGAAAGTGTGGGATGCGGATGAATTGTTAAAGCAACATCTTTTGCCAAAGCCGCCATTTCAACCGCAAGCGTTCCTTCGGCAATTAACTCTCCCGCGCCCGGACCAACAATACCCATTCCAAGCATTCGTCCTGTTTCGGAATCAAAAATTAGTTTTGTCAGACCGTCGTATCTGTCGAGAGTGGTAGCGCGCCCGCTTGCTGCCCAAGGGAATTTTGTGACCTTATAATTTATTCCCAGTTCTTTCGCTTCGTTTTCCGTTATGCCCGTCCACGCCAATTCGGGATCGGTAAACACTATTGCAGGAATAGCCGCCGGTTCAAAGGCAACTTTTTTACCGAGAATTGCTTCCACGGCAACCTTTCCTTCTGCAGAAGCTTTGTGCGCCAGCATAGCACCGCCAACAATATCGCCGATTGCGAAAATTTTCGGATCGTCGGTTTGTTGTTTTTCGTCTACCACAACAAATCCGCGGCGGTCGGTTTTAACAGATGTGTTTTCCAACCCCAAACCTTCGGTAATCGGTTTTCTGCCAACAGCCACCAAGATTTTATCAAAAACCTGTTCTTTTTCTTTTAAGTCTTTGCCTTCGAAGGATACTTTAATTCCGGCTTTTATTTCTTTAATATCAACAACTTTTGTATTGAGCAAAATTGATTTGAATTTCTTACTTAAAGATTTAGTCAACACGTCAACCAAATCGGAATCGGCGCCCGGTAATAATTGCGGCATCATTTCAACAACGGTAATTTCGCTTCCCAGAGCCGAATAGACCGACCCCATTTCCAATCCGATATAACCGCCGCCCAGCACCAAGAGTTTATTGGGAATATCTTCCAGCTCCAATGCTTCTCTTGACGTCATTATTTTTGGAGAATCCATCGGAAAACCGGGAATTGTTGAAGGAACGGAACCCGTTGCAAGAATTGCCGTTTCAAATTCCATTTCTTCCACCTCGCCGGATGTTAATTTAACGGCAAGTTTGTTGTTGCTAAGGAAAGACGCTCTACCCTGAATAAAATTTATTTTTCTTTGCTTTACAAGCTGACCCAATCCGCCGGTAAGTTTAGTAACGACTTTCTTTTTAAATTTCCGGAGTTTCTCAACGTTAATTTCAGGCTTTCCGAAATCAACGCCCCATTTTTTCGCTTCTTGGGCTTCGTAAATAAGTTTAGAAATATGCAACAACGCTTTTGATGGAATGCATCCGCGGTACAAACAAATCCCACCGGGATTTTTTTCCAAATCGATAAGCGTAACATTCATGCCCAAATCCGCTGCATGAAAAGCCGCGGCGTACCCGCCGGGACCGCCGCCGATAACAGCTAACTGAACTTTATTCATTTACTCTCCATTAAAAATTTCTTTTAATCTTACTCTTAATCTTGCTCTTGCTCTTTCCCTTTCCCCAAACCTTCCTCTTCAATCGATGTATAATTAATTTTATCCTCATAAACTCTGTTCACATTTACGTTTTTAATTAATCCAATCAGCATTTTCACTATTTCTTCCAAGTAATATTTTCCATCCGTTAATGTATTTTCATCAATATAGTTTTTAACAAACATAGCATCTAAACACGCACTACATTCCAAGCAAGAGCTTTTTGCTATATCGAAATACTTACTTTTGTCTTTTCCGTAATACTTACCGTTACCTTCGGCAATATTAAGTAAGATTGATAAAGATGCTTTTTCAAATTGAGAATACAGTACCGAACTTTTGGGAATATTTTTTAGCACTGACTCCGACCAAGCATAAAAGTTTAAAGTTTTTTTATACACAAGTAACTTTTCATGGTCTAACATAATCATGTAATAGCAATTATTTTTAGATTAAGAGCAAGAGTAAGTTCAAGATTAAGTTTAATCCAAAATTAGTAAAAAAGGTTGTTCCAAAGCTTCGGCAACCCAACGCAAAAATCTCGCTGCATCTGCCCCGTCTATAATTCTGTGATCGTAAGACAAAGAAAGTGGCAAAATTAATCTTGGAACAAACTCGCCGTCAACGTATACGGGTTCGAGTTTTCCTCTGGAAACACCCAATATGGCAACTTCGGGCGAATTAACAACCGGAGTGAATCCGGTTCCTCCGATTCCACCCAAATTGCTGATTGTAAAGTTTCCGCCTTGCAAATCTTCCAAAGTAATTTTTTTCGCGCGTGCTTTTTCCGAAATCTGACTAAGCTCTGCAGAAAGTTCCAAGACATTTTTTTTGTCAACATCCCTTATAACGGGCACAATCAACCCTCTGTCGGTATCGACTGCCACCCCGATATTAAAATATTTTTTGTAAATAATTTCGTTCTTTTGTAAATCGATACTGGCGTTGAATTGTGGGAACTTCTTCAAAGCAAATGCTATTACCTTCAATAAAATTGCGGTTATGGTAAGTTTTCCGCCAACAGCTTCGGCTTTTTTAGAATATTTTTTTCTCAGTTTTTCAAGCTCGGTTATATCCGCTGCATCGAATTGTGTAACATGCGGAATAGTTGCCCATGCAAAAGACAAATGCTCTGCGGTTTTCTTCCGGATATTATTCATCGGTTGAACTTCTATTTCCCCGAATTTTGAAAAATCGGGCAACGGTTCTTGTTTAATTCCGGTAACAGCTAAAGTTCCGCCCGAGCCGGATAAGCTTTGGTTCAATGTTTTAGCGAATTTTTTAACGTCATCGATTGAAATTCTTCCGCCAGGCCCGGTTCCGCGAACTTGGTTTATGTCAATTCCGATTTCGCGAGCAAATCTCCTGACCGATGGAGCGGCGGGAGCTATTTTTTCCGGCATTCCCGATCTTTTAGGAACGTGCGGCGGAACGGATTTTCTTTCCGGTTGAACGGAAGGCGTTTCTTCTGCCTTTATTTCGGGCTGTTGTTCTAACTTCTCTTCATGTACTGGTTCGCTCTCTTTTTTGCTATCGACCGAAACCTTGCCGGTTTCAATGAGCAAAATAACATCGCCTACCTTTACAACATCCCCGTCTTTTGCCCTAATCTCTTTAACAACCCCGGAAACTTCTGACGGAACTTCGATTGTGGCTTTATCGGTTTCAAGTTCAAACAATACTTGTCCGTTTTCAACAGAATCACCTTCTTTTACAAGAAATTTAACTATTTGGGCGGACTCGATATTTTCACCTAAGTCGGGAAGTTTAAACTCATAAATCCCCTTATCTTTTACTTCTGTTTTTGGTTTTTCGGTTTTTGCCGGTTCGGGTTCCGTCGTATTTTCCGGAATGATTTCTTTTTCCGGTTCTTGCTTTTTCTGTCCGGTTTCACCCTGTTCTTCAACAGTAAAAATAACTTGTCCTACTTTTGCCGTATCGCCGTCTTTAACCATAACCTCTTTTACGACCCCGGCAAACTCGGATGGAACTTCTATCGTTGCTTTGTCGGTTTCTATTTCAAGTACAATCTGATCAACTTTAATTTCATCTCCCGGGGAAACCATTATTTTCACAATTTGTGCGGTTTCTATATTTTCGCCCAATTCGGGTAATTTAAATTCTTTTATCATAATTTATAAAATCCTTTTATTTACGATTTTAACGGATTAGGTTTTTCAGGATTAATTTTCAGTTCTTTAATTGCCTTTTTCAAGATTTCCGGTTTTAGTTTTTTCTCTTTAACCAAAGAATATAAAGAAGCATAAGCAATATGTTTTGCATCTACTTCGAAGAAATCTCTTAACGCTTCCCTGCTTTCGCTTCTGCCGAACCCAAGTGTTCCGAGTGTGTGTAAAGGTCCGGGCAACCACTTGGAAATAGCGTCTCCCAAAATTTGAACATAGTCAAGCGCTGCAACAAACACGCCGGATTCGTTTTTGGTAACCTCGGCAATATAAGGTGTTTTTGCTTTCTTATCGGGGTGTAACATATTCCAGCGTTCGGTTTCAAGCGCATCGTAATGCAGGTTTTTATAGCTTGTAACGCTCCAAACATCTGCCGGAACGTTAAATTTGCTTTCCAGAATTTCAGCAGCTTTTAACGCTTCATTCAGAATAGCGCCGCTGCCGAAAAGATTAACTTTGTTTTTAACGGATTTTTTCTTCGATTTTCTGAATTTATATATGCCTTTCAAAATTCCTTCTTTAACGCCAGCCGGCATTTTCGGCATGGGATAATTTTCGTTCATTACGGTTATGTAATAAAATACGTCTTCTTGCTTTTCGTACATTCGATAAATACCTTCCCTAACAATTACGGCAAGCTCGTATGCAAAAGCGGGATCGTATGCTTTCAATGTAGGAATAACATACGCGTAAAGGTGACTTTGTCCGTCTTGGTGTTGTAAACCTTCACCGGCCAGTGTTGTTCTGCCTGCGGTTGCACCGATTAGAAATCCTTTTACGCGCATATCCGCAGCTGCCCAGGCAAGATCGCCGATTCTTTGGAAACCGAACATCGAGTAAAAAGTAAAGAAAGGTATTGTGTTTATTCCCCTTGTTGCGTAAGCCGTTCCGGCAGCAATGAACGAAGACATGGAACCTGCCTCGGTTATTCCTTCTTCAAGAATTTGTCCGTCTTTGGCTTCGCGGTAATAAAGCAAGCTGTCGCGGTCGACCGGTTCGTAAAGTTGGCCGCGGCTTGAGTAAATTCCGACTTGTCTAAACAGGGATTCCATTCCGAACGTTCGCGCTTCGTCCGGAACTATCGGTACGATAAGTTTACCTACTTCTTTATCCTTCAGTAATTTTGTTAACATTCTAACATAAACCATTGTTGTAGAAACCCCGCGGTCGCCGGTTCCCTCGTAAAATTCATGGAAAATCTCTTCGGAAGGAGTGTGAATGGGTTGAGCGGCAATATGTCTTTTCGGAATATAACCGCCGAGTTCTTTCCTTCTCTTTTTAAGATAAATAATTTCCGGACTGTCTTCCGGCGGACGGTAAAAAGGAGCTTTGGCAATGTCCTCATCCGAAATCGGAATACCGAAACGTGTTCTGAACTCCCTTAATTCTTCTTCGTTTAATTTTTTCTGAGAGTGAGTAATGTTTTTCCCTTCGCCTGCTTCGCCGAGTCCGTAACCCTTAACGGTTTTAGCAATAATTACCGTCGGTTTCCCCTTTGTTTCAACCGCTGCTTTGAAAGCGGCATAAACTTTTTCGGGGTCGTGTCCGCCACGTTTCATTTTCTCTAATGTTTCGTCGCTGTAATTTTCAACGAGTTTAAGCAGTTCGGGATATTTGCCAAAAAAGTGTTTACGAATATAAGCCCCGTCTTCCACAATATATTTTTGAGATTCGCCGTCAACAATTTCGTTCATTCTTTTAACCAACAAACCCGTTTTGTCTTGTTCCAGCAAAGGATCCCAGTCGCTTCCCCAAACGACTTTAATAACATTCCACCCCGCACCTCTAAAAACGGCTTCAAGCTCTTGAATAATTTTTCCGTTTCCTCTTACGGGACCGTCCAAACGTTGCAGATTGGCATTTATTACGAAGATCAAATTATCGAGATTTTCTCTGGCAGCCAGTGAAATGGCACCGAGAGTTTCCGGTTCGTCCGTTTCGCCGTCACCCAGAAAAGCCCAGACTTTAGCATCGCTAGGCTTTTTCAATCCGCGGTTTTCCAAATATCTGTTGAATCTCGCTTGATATATTGCCATAATGGGTCCAAGTCCCATTGAAACCGTTGGGAATTCCCAAAAATTCGGCATTAACCACGGGTGGGGATACGAAGACAAGCCGCCGCCTTTCCTCAGTTCCCTGCGGAAATTTTTAAGTTCTTCGGCTGAAATTCTTCCTTCCAGAAAAGCACGGGCATATATTCCCGGTGAAGCATGTCCTTGGAAATAAACAATATCGCCTTCTCTGTTTTGGTCTTTACCTCTGAAAAAGTGATTGAAACCTATTTCGTACAACGTAGCGGCTGAAGCGAACGTTGAAATATGTCCGCCTATTCCGGGTTCTTCTTTGTTTGCCCGCACAACCATCGCCATTGCGTTCCATCGAACAATACTTTTAATTCTTCGTTCGATTTCACGTCCGCCGGGGAATTTAGGCTGTTTATCTTTTGGGATTGTGTTTATGTAAGGAGTGTTTGCCGTAAACGGTAACTCGACACCCGATTCGTATGCATAAGTATCGAGTTCGTGCAAAAGTTCCCTAACTCTTTCGGGACCTTCGGTTCTAAGTACATATTCGAGAGACTCCAGCCATTCCCGGGTTTCTTGCTCTTTTATTTCTTCCAATTCTTTTTTTGTTTTATTGTCCATAAAAATTTGTTCCCTTATCCTGTTTTAATAAGATATCATGTGCTTTTTTCGAATTGCAAAGTTACTAAAATTAGTTAAAAAAAGTTCGACGTATGCTTTGCAATCCACCAATATAAGCAAAATGCTGCTCAAAGAATATCTTTTACTTTACATTACTCCGAGTTCTTTCATTAAATCTGTTGCTCCGCTGAATTTGTGGGTAATCCACAAAATATAACGGATATCCACGCCAATTGACCTGCTGTAAGCATCGTTCCATGCAAAATCGTTTATTGTTGCTTCGAAAGCGCGGTCAAAATTTAATCCGATTAACTCACCGTAAGCATTCATAATCGGGCTTCCGGAGTTTCCACCCGTTGTATCGGTATTATACAGAATATTTACCGGCACGCCGTTTATTTTTTTGCTGTAGAATTTTCCGAATTCTTTCAAGTCGAACAACTCGCGTAGTTTTTGGGGAATTTGATATTCTTTTCCCAAATAACTTTTTTCAATTACGCCTTTTAATGAAGTTACAGGAGAATAATAAACCGCATCTGCAGGGGAATAACCTTTTATCCTGCCGTAAGTTAATCTCAATGTGCCGTTTGCGTCCGGTATGAAATCTTTGTTTTTCCAAAGGCGTTTCACTTCAATCAATTCAGCCGAAAGTTTTGTTAAAGCGCCGTTGGTTTTATCTCTTTCGTTTATAATTTGTTCGTTTTGAGATTTAAGTTTTTCAAAAAAGACAAATAATGGTTGGGTTTCAAAAGACACGTCTTCCTTGAAAAGAAGATTCAAATATGATTCTTTATTAAAAATTTCCGATTTCATAACCGTGCTGTCCACGAATTCGGTGATTGCGGAAATATTTTTACCGTTGTCAGTAAGCTCTTCAATTGCTTTTATTTTTGATGTGGATTTAAAATTCAGGGCGTCGGTAAACATTTTTGCCAGAAATCTACGCTCGAATTCTTTATTTAATTCGGAAAACATACCGTCGATTTTTTTCAATAAATCTTTTCTGTTGGAATCTTTAAAAATTTCTTTGCGTTCGTCTTCCGGTTTCTCTGTTTCTTTCTTAAACTCAAAAATTGTGTTTATTAAATTTCGGGTAATTGAGAATCTGTTGAATACTCTGAACCACAAATCAGCTTGAGCAATTTGGAAAATCTTGTTATAAACTATATCAATATCGTAAAGAAGCCGACCGTATTTGGATTTTAATTCAGGATTCGAGTCTATAAATTTTTGCAATTCATTTTCTTCTTGTTTTTTCTGTTGTATGATTGGAATTCTTTTCAAGCCGAGTAATTTCCCTTTGTAGTTTTTCATTGTGTTGGCTAATCTTTTAATTTGGGTGGCAAATTTTAATTCCAATTCAGGATTTCCCTTGCCAATATTTTCCAATTGTTCAATCATCCACTCGAATGTAGCGGCGATATAAGGCAGTTGATAATTGTTTTGATATTCGAGAAACTGTGAAGGGCGGTTGCGGTAAGTTCTTCCCGGGTATCCTAAAATAAATACAAAATCTCCTTCGTTTACTCCGTTGGGATTAATTTTCAAGTATTTTTTCGGTTTGTAAGGAACGTTATCTTTCGAATATTCTGCCGCGCTGCCATCGGGAGCTACATAAGCGCGCATAAATGTAAAATCGCCCGAATGACGTGGCCAAATCCAATTATCCGTCTCGCCGCCGAATTCACCGATTGTGCGGGGTGGAGCGAAAACCAAACGAACATCTTTTATTACACGGTATTTAAAAAGCACATAAGTTTTCCCTTTGAACATTTCCGAAACCTGACCGATTATCGATTTATCTTCCGAAGAAGCTGCTTTTCCTATTTCTTCCATTTTTTCTGAGATTATTTTGGATCTTTCGGCTAAATTATCTATTCCTTCGATTGCGGAAAGAACTTGATCGGAAACATCCTCATAAGATTCCGTTATTCTGCATGTATAACCTTCCGCAGGAATTTCTTCTTCTTTGGATTTTGCAAGAAATCCGTTTTCCAGATAATTGTTTTCGGTCGTGCTTGCCTTATTTAACGCTCTGAAAGCACAGTGGTGGTTTGTTAATATTAAACCGTCTCCCGAAACAAAAGAACCGGTACAACCACCGACTTTCACAAGAGCATCTACCAATCCGACTCCCTCGGGATTATAAATTTCCGTTAGATTTATTTTTAAACCCGCATCTTTTAAGTTTAATTTATGAATTTCGCTTAGCGGGTACATTCCTTCTGCCGGTGCTGTGGGAATCATTCCGGTTAAGAAAAGAAGGGAAGCAATCAAAACAAAAGCTGTAAAAGAAATTCGGAATTTAAACATGTCAATCTCCGTTAAATGTTGAAATATTAAACTTGACTTTTCGATAATTTCCTATTGATTTGTGGAAATATAAATATACAAAATGAGGCATCAGTAGTAAACTAAAAGGAATTATTGGTAAATTTAAATAATAAACAAAAATTTAATCTCAATGATTAATGGAGAATTGATGAAAACAACAAACAATAATGTTGAGGAAATTAAAAAATTAATTAAAAAATATTCCACCGGTTTTGATTACGGTGTAGGAGATACCGCAATAATTTTAGCTGCCGGCCACGGTAAAAGGATTAAATCACAAACCTCCAAAATGCTTCATAAAATTTGGGAAGTGCCAACCGTGGAGCGCGTTGTGAATGCTTGTCGAAACGGAATTAAAAACTTAAATACAATTATTGTTGTCGGCATTAAAGCGGAAGATGTAATAAAAGTTGTAGGAAAAAGAAAAAACACCTCCTTTGCATATCAACAAGTTCAAAACGGAACCGGTCACGCAGTTCAAGTAGCGTTAAAAAACATCAAAAGAAAATACGACGGGAATGTATATATTCTCCCCGGCGACATGGGGTTGATTAACGATAAAACGATGAGAATGTTTAAAAATAAATTTGTTAAATCAAACGCAGATTTAATGGTTCTTACAGGCATATATTCGGGCGATCCAAGAAATAATTATTATGGAAGAATTGTTCGTGTAAAGAAGGAAGACATAAACGGAAAATCTTCCGGAAAAGATTTTGGTAAAGTAATTGAAATAAAAGAATATAAAGATATTTTAAGTCTTAAAGACAACGAGAAATATATTGTTACATTCAACGGCAGAAAATATTCGTTCACCAAAGAAGAGTTGCTAAATAACAACGAGTTCAATTCCGGTGTTTTTGCATTTAAATATAAACCGCTTAAAAAATTAATAAACAAACTGGAAAACAAAAACGTTCAAAAAGAAATTTACATCACCGACTTGATAAACGTATTTAATAAGAACGGATTAACCGTGAGAGCCGTTAGTCCGGAACAACAATATGTTATAATGGGATTTAATAACAAATCCGTGCTAAAACAGATGGAAAACATTGCGCGGAAAATGATGTACGACAAAATTAAGGATATAGTACAAATTGACGATCCGGATGATTTTTTCATTGCCGAAGAAGTTATAGAAGATATTATAAAAGCGGACAAGAAAGGCAAACCGCTTGATTTAAAAGTCGGCAAAGGTGTTTATATAGGCAAAGGCGTCAAACTAAATTATAATTTAACTTTGAAAAAAAACGTATGTGTTCAAGGCAATGTTATTTTCGGAAAGAATGTTACTGTTTGGGAAAACGCTCATCTTTCTTGTTTCCCGAATCAAAAATTTATTATTGGCGATAACGTTGAAATTTTATGGGGAGATATAATAAAGGGAAATATAATTATCGGGGAAAACTCAAGGATAGAGTCGAGCGTAAACATGACCGGCTCGGATGAATTTCCGCTTAGGATTGGCAAGAATGTAACAATAAAGGGAACAAGTTATCTTTTCGGAACAATTGTGGACGACGATGTATTTATAGAGCACAGCGTACTTATTAAGAAAAAAGTGGATAAGTTGATAAAAAAGAACGGTGAAATTCAAAAAATCAGGTTTTATTTACCTATGCCGGTGGGAATTGATGCTATTGAAAGTATTGAAGAGTATAAAAAAAACGGAGCAAAATAAATTTGCTCCGTTACACTACGGAAAAATTCTTTTAATTTTTAGCCGCTAACGAATTAACATATTTTGTTAATCTTGCTTTCTTTCTGGCGGCATTGTTTTTATGCAACCTTCCTTTGCTAACGGCTTTGTCTATAACGGAAACAGCAGTTTTAAGATATTGTCCTGCCTCTTCTTGTTTTTCGGCGGATAATACCTTTTTCATTTCCGTTTTTATTCTGGAAATAGTAGCCTTGTTTCTTAAACGTCTTTTTTCACTTGTTCTAATTCTTTTTTTAGCTGATGCGTGATGCGCCATTATTTTTCCTTCTATTTTTTTAGAACTACAAATTTAACATCATTTATCAAATATATCAAATAAATTTTCACTCGACTTTTTTCAGTTCGGTGTTTATTTTAATTCGAACGGTTTTTCCGACAACGGCTCCGCCCAACTCCATTAACTTGTTCCACTTTAATCCGAAATCGAAACGGTTAATTTCGCCCTCAATTTTGAAACCGGCTCGTGTATTTCCCAACGGGTCTTTTATTGTGCCGTTGTGGGTAACGTCCAGTTCCACTTCTTTGGTTTTGTCTCTAATTGTTAAATCGCCAACCAGTTTGTATTTTTTTTCGCCAACCTTTTTAAAAGATTTGCTTTTGAAAGTTAATTTCGGAAATTTTTCAGCATTGAAAAAATCATCCGATTTCAAATGTTTATCGCGCTTTTTGTTTTCGGTACTAATGCTGTTTACATCCGCCCAAAACTCAACTTGTGCGTTTTCAAAATCATCTCCGGGGGTAATAATTTTTCCGCCGAATTTTTTGAACTTTCCTTCGACTTCCGTTATTACCAAATGTGTAACGCTAAAGCCGATAGTTGTATGAGCTTTGTCAAATTTCCATTTGGTTTGTGCCGCAATTACCGTGGAAACCAATAGTAAAATCAGAAATATGCTTTTTATGTTTTTCATTTTATCTCCTTTGTTTGATAGTGTTCCAAAAATATTCGGAACAAACCGATTTATTTGTATGGTATTTGATAAAAGATAACAAAAAAAAGCCAAAAAAAGGGGGGCAATTTAGCCCCCCTGGTTAAAAGTGTTTTGGCAGAGTGTTATTACATCGATAATCTCAAGCGGGCATAAACAAATCTTCCGTTGTATCCGGAAGGAGTGAAATTGCTGTAAGGGAATATTCCGTTAAAACTGTTTCTTTTAATGTTTTTATCCGGATAAGCATCAAAAATGTTGTTTACGCCTACGGCCAAAGTAAGCTGTTGCATTAACTCATAAGCAAAGTCAATGTTTGTATGCCATACTGTACCGAAAGTTTGATCTCTGGTCGGATCTTGATTGTACGATGTAAACTCGCCGTATCGGTGTAATCTTAATGTCGTGTTGAATTTATCGTAATTGTAACTAATCGCGAAATCCCAAGAAGAAAGAGGTTGAAAGTGAAAGTTTCTCATGGGTACCTCTTATATTTGTGGATAATGAATAAATCTAATGACAGATTTCCAGAAAAACAGTGGTATTTCGAATCAGATTTGAAGTCCGTTTTTTTCGAAAATAACATTTTTTATATAATAAATCAATTAATCAAAAAGTTTATAGCGGCGGGAAAAAGAATTAAATATGCCGGAAAAGGGGATTAACTCTCCCTTTTCCGGACAATAAGCATTTTGTTTAGTATGTAAAAAGAATTTAATATCCTTCTGCTTTTCCGGGGCTTCGTGGGTCTGAGGCGCCGTAAATCACACCCGATTTTTGATCTATTAAAATCGCTTGTGCTCTTCCGATTATTCGGAAGGTTGGATATAAGTTCGCGAACTCGTATCCCAATTTTTCCAGATTTTCCCGTACGTCTTTTACCACTGCAAAGCGCTCGGTAAAAATCTTATCCGGAAACCATTGATGATGGATTCTCGGTGCGTCAACCGCCTCTTGAATATTCATATCGAAATCGATTACGTTCATTATAACCTGAAGGACAACGGTAATAATTGTTGAACCGCCAGGGGAACCTACAACTATAAATGGTTTCCCGTTTTTCAAAACGATGGTTGGAGACATTGAGCTCAGCATTCTCTTTTCGGGTTGAATTGAATTTGCCTCGCTCCCTAGCAAACCAAACTGATTTGGAACTCCCGGCTTTGCACTAAAATCATCCATTTCGTTATTTAATAAAAATCCGGCTCCTTCAACAATAACTTTGGATCCGTAAGCCGAATTTATAGTGGTTGTAACACTTACGGCATTACCTGATTTATCGTAAATGGAATAATGTGTGGTTTCCGTACTTTCGGTAAACTTGGAAGGATCGCCTTCTTTAATTTTTTTTGAAGGCGTTGCCGTATCGGCAATCGATTCGTATATCTTTTTTGCGTATTTTTTCGACAACAACATTTTCTTTGGCACCGGGTAAAAGTCTTCGTCACCTAAATGAGCTGTTCTGTCGGCGTAAGTGTATTTCATTGCTTCAACCAACCGGTGAATGTGTTTGCTGCTTCCCCAATCGTCTCTATCTATATTATAATTTTCGAGAATATTCAGAAGTTCGATTAGGGCTATTCCTCCGGAGCTTGGTGGAGGCATTGAAACAACTTCATATCTGCGATATGTTCCGGTAACCGGTTTACGCTCGACCGGCCTATATTTCTTTAAATCTTCTTTGGTGATGTATCCGCCCATTTCCTTCATTTGCTTTGTCAACAATTCTGCAACTTTTCCGTCATAAAAGCCTTTTTGACCGTAATCCCTAATTTGTTCAAGAGTCCATGCTAAATCAGGTTGAACGAATAAATCCCCTTTTTCATATGGAATACCGTTTTTTGTAAACTTCTTGAAAGCAGCGGGATATTTTTTGAAATCGTTTAAGTGATTCTTGAACGATTCCGCTGTCCATTCATCCAAAATAAAACCATGTTTTGCCAAATCAATGGCCGGTTGTATTACCCGTGCAAGCGGCAACGTTCCATATTTTTTTAACGCGTATATTAGTCCGGCAACACTGCCGGGCACACCTGCCGATGTAGCTCCTTGCTGACTTAATTCCGGTAGAAAATTCCCGTTTTCGTCCAAATACATTTCGCGGAATGCTTTTAGCGGTGCTTTTTCCCTGAAATCGATTGATGTATTTTTTCCGTTGTTGAGATGAATTACCATAAATCCGCCGCCGCCCAGGTTTCCGGCATATGGATAAGTAACTGCAAGTGCAAAACCGACGGCAACCGCTGCGTCGACCGCATTGCCTCCGTCTTTTAAAATATTTACGCCGACTTCCGTGGCTAACGGACTGACGGTAACCACCATTCCGTTTTTTGCTTTAACCGGATCTCTCGATTTTGCGGAAAGATTTAATTGTACAACTATAATTAAAATAGTTAAAAATTTAATTAAAAGACTGTTGTTTTTCATAATTCCAACTTCTTGTTATTAGTATAAAGTTAAATTAAAAAGTATTAGGGTTATAAAATTTTTCTGTTTTTTCGATGATATATGTTGTAACTTACAATAAATTTGCAAAAAAGGAAATCGATTCTTGGAAAAGAAGAAGCAAAACGTTTTTGGTGGTTCTTCCGGTTCCTTTCAAAAGGAAATGGTTAGCGGATTGAAAAGAACGCTCGGAAGCATAAGCATTCCGGCAGCTCTTATTTCTCGGGAGCATAAATTTCTATATGTAAATCGGGAATTTAACCGGATGTTCGGCGTAAAACTTCAAGATATCCCGGATTTAAAATCGTTTTTAGAAAAAACAACCGGTTCCGATAAAAAAGTTAAGCAAACGGAAAAGCAATGGAAAGCTGCAATAAATGAATTGGGCACAGGTAAAAAAAACTCTAAACAATTTAATCTAATTGTTAAAAGTGGAAACGAATTAAACTTCACGGTAAAATTTATCTCGTATTCGCATGATTTTTATGGCGTTATTTTTGAACCCTATCAAAGAGAAAATCAAAATCTTGAAGATACCCGCTTAAATCTAAATAAGTATCGCATATTTTTTGAATCGGCTAGCGAAGCAATTCTGTTGATGAAAAACAACAGGTTTGTCGACTGTAATAATAAAACCCTGGAAATGTTCCGTTGTACAAGAGAACAAATTATTAACCATTCGCCTCACGAATTTTCTCCAGCGTTTCAACCCGACGGAAAAAGTTCCAAACAAAAAGCTCAGAGTTTAATTATAGAAGCGTATAATAAAAAATCAATAATATTTGAATGGGTTCACCGGACTTACGACGGGGAGCAGTTTTTTGCCGAAGTGAGTTTAACGCCGATTAGTTTCGATTCCGGGAAATTATTGCAAGCAGTTGTAAGGGATATTTCCGATAGGAAAAATATGGAGTTACAACTTAAAAAACGGGTAGAATTGGAAAACCTGCTAACCTCAATTTCCGCAAAATTTTTAAATGTGGAAAGAAAAAATTTCCTGTCCGAAATAATTGACGCTTTTGGAAAATTAGCCGTTTTTTTGAATTTCGATGCTTGTTTTCTATTTGAGTTTTCGGACGATTATAAATTTATTTCTTGCAAAACGGCTTGGAGTAAATTCGGCGGTAAAAACTTCGGTAAGAACTTACAAAATCTAAAAGTAGAAAACAGAAAGTGGTGGTTTGAAAAAATAAAAAAATTGCAACCGGTTATAGTTTCCTCTTTAAATCAAATTCCTAAAACCGAAAAAATTTGGATAAATGAGCTTAAAAAACAAAACATAAAATCGTTTATTAATATTCCTGTTCTTGAGGAAAATAAACTCTTGGGGTTTCTCGGGTTTACATCGGTTGAAAAAGAGTTGGAAGCAGATCAAAATTTGATTCCCGCACTTAAAATTTTCAGCGAAATAATTTCCAATTCTTTGATTAGACATAAAATAGAAGAAGAATTAAGGGAAAGCGAAGAACGCTTCAGAAGTTTGTACGAAAATGCCAAAATAGGAATTTATCGTAGTACTTTAGATGGTAAATTTGAGTTGGCTAATCCTGCGTTGATTAAAATGTTCGGGTGTAATTCTTTCGAAGAAATTTCGAAATTAAATATTCCCCGTGATTTTTATGTAAATCCGGATGACAGAAAAAAGCTTTTGAAATTGGTTAAAGCAAAAGGCGAAATAGACGGATTCGAAACTTTGATTAGAACCCGCAGCGGAGAAATAATAAATGTACGTGTTTACGGTAGAATAGTGGAAGATAAAAAAAGCTCGGAAAAATATTTAGAAGGGGTTGTTGAAAATATAACGGAAAAAAAACAAGCCGAAAAAGCTTTGATAGAGTCGAAAGAAAAAGCCGAACGCTCGGATAGATTGAAATCGGAATTCCTTGCACAAATGTCACACGAAATAAGGACACCGATAAATACAATATTAAGTTTTTCGAGTTTATTGAAAAGCGAACTGTACGATCTTGTTTCTGACGATATAAAGCAATCGTTTTCTTTGATTGAAAGAGCGGGGAAGCGAATTACAAGAACAATCGATTTGATTTTAAATATGTCCGAACTTCAAACCGGAACTTACGAGCCGAGCAAAAAAGAATTTGATTTATTTTTGCGCGTAGTCGAACCACTTTATTTCGAATATAGTGCAACAGCAAAATCCAAAAACGTGGAAATGATTTTGAAAAAAACAAACGGCAATTATACTCTTTTTGCCGATGAATATACCGTAGGACAAATTTTCAACAATCTATTCGATAATGCCGTAAAATACACGGAGAAAGGTAAAATTACGGTTTCATTGAAAAAGGATAAGGATAAAAATATTATTGTGGAAGTAGCCGATACCGGAATCGGAATTTCGGAAGAATACCTTCCAAATTTATTCACTCCGTTTTCACAAGAAGAACAAGGTTATACGCGTAAATTTGAAGGGAACGGACTCGGACTGGCTCTTGTAAAAAAATACTGTGAAATTAACAACGCCGAAATTTCCGTTAAAAGCAAAAAAGGTAAAGGAACCAAATTCAGAATTCTTTTTCATGTATAATATTTTCTCCGGATTTTTCTTCGCTCTCTTTTTTCCTTTTATTTCGTATAAACTTATTAATTCCTTATTTTTGCGATTTGAAATTTAATTTTAAGTAAAATGAAAGTAGCAATAGTAACATTACTCGTTTATTTAATAAATATTCCATTCGGATATTGGAGGGCGAAACAAGTCAAGAAATCACCTAAATGGTTTTTGGCAATTCACCTGCCTATTCCCGCAGTAATATTTCTGAGGATTTATTCCGGGATGGGGTTTCAATTATGGACTTATCCCTTGCTTGTGGGGGCGTTTTTCTTGGGACAGTTAACAGGCGGGAAGCTAAGTGGAAATCAAAATATCGAATCGAAAAATAAAACGTCTTTAGAAACCGAAAAAATATCCGGCAAACCCGAGTAAAAGACCGGCAACAACATTTATGATTTTCAAAACAACAAAGCTTTTTTTCGATACGGCAAGCAAAGGTAACGTGCCGTGTCCGTCTTGCACAACGGAACTTGCAAGAAGAATACTAAACGGAATTGACCCGTTTGCAAAAAGCGTTACGAAAACTAAATGAGGTCCGGATTCGGGAATAATTCCGATTATTACCGCCAAAAGCAAAACGGTTATATAGTTTGCCTGAATCCATGCATCCAAATCGAGGAAAGATTCCAATACATGAATAATCAGTAAAGCGCCGAAAGTCCACAAGAAAATTCTTAGCAAATGCCTTTTCAGAACATGCTGCCAAAGATGTTTTTCCAAAAAGTGGTCAGGAACCGTTGTGACGATGAAAAGCGCCGTTAAGTTTGAAATCAATAAAGTGACTTTTACCCAATCCCAGCCACCGTGTTCCGATGCGTTAGTAAGGAGAATTAAAAGAAATATTATCAAAACGCCGATAAGCAAAGCTCTTGGGAACGTAATGTTTTTAAGTTGACGGATTATGTTATTATCGGGAAGGCAATCGCAATGCTCTTCTTCGTGAAGTTCAAAACCGTGAAGTTCACCGGCGATTAGTTTATTTCCCGATTTATAAAGTTTGTCCGTTAAAATTCCAACGATAAAACCCACAGCCGAAATTATAAGAGTTAAATAAACCGCCTTAACAGGAAACATGGAAAACATAACATACGCTTCGTCTCCGCTTGTCGCAATCATTGTTGCAACCAAAGCGCCGAAAGAAACAACGCCGTGAGAATAAAGGGAAACAACGGTGAAAGAACCGAGACATCCGGGAACCGCACCCAGGATAACGCCTAAAAGATATTGCCCGAATTTACTTTCGCTTAGTTCTCTTTGCCATTTACCGTGGGTTAATACATTGATGTATTCAACCAGCAACATCATTGTAAAAACGAAGCTGGTTATCATCAAAGCGTGGGCAAGTATTTCAAAGACGATTTTCATACCGGAAACTTAATGTTTTTTTTAGATATTAGATGTAAAAATCATTTTGGGGGTTACAAAAAACGCCCGGCAATGAATACCGGGCTGATGACTCGAAAAGACATAAAACGTATTCGTTGTTTTAACGCATCATGTGCGCACCGAAAAAAATGGAAGTTGTTATTGCACCGACAATCATATAAATTACAATCGTTATAATGATTACGGAAATAAAATAACCGATCATTTTTTCTTGTGGAACATCTTTTACCGTTCTAAGTCCTAAGTATAATAAATATAACCCGTATAATCCGGCTAGCAGGGTTAGAATGGATAACGCGGGAATGATTTTAAATATTCCGCCGACCCAACTCGCCGTTGCCGAATAAACCGAAACTTTCATCGATTGAACGAGATCTTTTGTAGAACCGAATGTAGGCGCAAGAAAATCGATTACGTAACCGATTATGTAAACCCCGATCAATCCTAAAATGTAAGAAAAAACAGCATGACCGAAACCGGTACCGATGGGCATCCGGAAAGAAGCGATTCCCATGTTCATTCCGAAAACACTATACCCGATGAACCCGGCAACTGCCGGAATGGCTGCTAATATAATTGCGTATTTTGTGAAAAGGTCTTGTAGGGAGGTTGATTCGGTTTTAACGGTTTCCCACTCGGATTTCGGGTTTAATAAAATTTCTTTTGCTCTTGTAAATATATCCATTTTGCTTACCCCGATTTATTTGTTAATGAACATCGTACGATCAGAATTTGCAGAGGTACAAAAATCATTTTGAATATATTAAAAAGTAACGTATTTTGTCAAAAAGTTTATTCATTTATTTGAACGTTGCTTTTAACAATATTATTTTAACAAATCGAAGGAAACGAAATGAAAAAATACTTAATCGGAACAATGCTTTTAACGTTAATGCTTATTTCGTGTGAAAAAAGTAATTCGAAAGAAGCTAAACTACCGGAAGGTACGCATAAAATTACTGTTGTGGAATCGATGAATGCTTCAGGATACACTTATATTTTAGCATCAGAAAACGGAAAAGAATTTTGGATTGCGGTCAGACAAATGCCGGTGGAAGCAGGCGATGTTCTCTACTTTACGGAAGCGATGGAGATGAAGAATTTCAAAAGCAAATCTCTTAATAAAACTTTCGATAGAATCTTGTTTGTAAATAACGTTTCAAAAACTCCCGATGTTGCGGGTCGCGCAAAAAAAGATGTTTTAAGTTCGGCTCACACTCAGATTAAATCGAATGCCAAAACAGATGTAAAAGTGGAACCTTTGCAGGGAGGCGTAACAGTTAAAGAAATTTATGAAAAGTTAAACGAACTGAAAGGTAAAAAAATAAAAATCAGAGGTGTTGTTACCCGCTACAATCCGAACATAATGGGGAAAAATTGGATTCATATTCAGGACGGTACGATGTTTAACAATCATGCGGATATTACGGTTACAACCCAAGATGAAACCAAAGAGGGTGAAACGATTGTGGTAGAAGGCACTTTAGAAGCCGATAAAGATTTCGGCGCCGGTTACCGGTACGATGCGATTATAGAAAACGCAACCATTGCGCCTGAAAAGAAAAGTTAAGTTTATTATCCGCGGACAGTCTCAAAACTTAAAAATCGTTATTCCGACCGTCTCAGACGGATTGCTTATATGTTGTCATCCCGCCCGCCTTCGGCGGTTTGAATAGAACATGTCATCCCGTCCGCCAATGAACTTGTCATCCCGCCCGCCGCGGCGGATCGTTTCGGGATCTAAAGGGAACTTTCTATTTCATTCCGCAAACGCCGGAGGCGTGAAACATTCAATTCTTTCCTAAAATAAATTTGACCAACAACTGAGCAGATGCTGAAACAAGTTCAGCATGACACGTTATAAAAATACTAAACAAAGAACATGTCATTCCGTCCACCGTCGGCGGATTATTTCGGGATCTGAAAGAACTTGTAATTTGAATTAGATGCTGAACCAATTCGCCTGCGGCGAACAGCATGACACTTTTTAAACAGCCCGCCTTTCCTTTCAAACCGAAAAACTTTATTTTTATAAACTTTTTTACTTCTCGACCGTCTAATTTTTCGTATTTGCTCGTTTCGATTTTCCATTTGGGAATACACACAATGCCGGAAAAGATTAAAAACATATTTTTAAAAATTCAGCGACCTGAAACCGAAGCGTTGTTGTGGATTGCGGGTTTGGTTTATTTGTATTTTATAAATCCTTACGATACCCAACATTATACTTTTTGCGCATTTAAACTTGTTGGAATTGAAGATTGTCCGGGCTGCGGATTGGGAAATTCTATCTCCCGTATTTTTCACGGGGAATTATTGTCGTCCTTCAAAACGCACCCGCTCGGTATTTTTGCTTTGGCGGTTATCGTTTACAGAATAATCAAATTAATTTCGATGTCACGAATATATCAATCAATAATTAAAGGAGTAAGAGATGGCGGACGTATTAAGACTTCTACCGGAAATAACGGGGGATGAGCAAGTTTTTGTTGCAAGTTTGATTAAAGATTTGGATGACGAATCAGCTCAAACTTTTGCGAACGTTTACCGCGCGAGAAGAAAAGACCCCCAAACAATTTTACTGCTTACGCTCGTTGGGTTTCTCGGAATTGCCGGAATCCAAAGATTTGTGGTCGACCAAATCGGTATGGGAATATTGTATTTGTTAACAGGGGGAATTTGTTTAATCGGAACGATTATCGATCTGATAAATCATCGGAGTATTGCATTTGAATACAATCAAAAGCAAGCGCAACAAATTTTATCGATGGTAGTGAGAAAGTAAAAGAGAAATATATCGGGAAAAATTTATTTTTATGAATAAAACCAAATGATTTGTTAATTTACTTTTATGAAAATTCTTGTCGGTTCTCAAAACCCCGTAAAAATCGATGCCGCACGTGAGGCATTTTCCCGCTTTTTCGACAACGTTGAGATTGTAGGAATAAACGTGCCTTCGGGAGTTCCCGATCAGCCGGTTGAAGAACAAGTTTTGGAAGGTGCAAAGAACAGAGCCGGAGCTTTACGCAGGCTAAACAACGAAAAAAATCTGGGCGCCGGTTATTTTGTCGGAATAGAAGGCGGAATTGCCATGCTTGCCGGAAAATGGTTTTCCTTCGGTGGTATGTGCGTTATGGATGCGAAAGGAAATACGGGTTTCGGAACTTCGCCGCTGTTTGAGCTTCCGGAATTTATAATCTCTGAGTTACTTAAAGGTGTTGAACTGGGAGATGTAATGGACAAGCTGCAAAACGAAACAAACACAAAACAAAAACACGGCGCAATAGGATTTTTTACCAACGGCGTTATGAACAGAAAAGAACTTTACGTTCCCGGAATAATTACAGCCATGATTCCGCTGGTTAAAAGCGAATTGTTCAACGGCAAAAGGGAAGATTTTATTATATGATGTTACGATCGAGCGCCGCCCATCAAAAAACGGTTAGCGATATACCCGGTTTGCTATTTACCGGAAATTAATTTTACGATGAATTTATCACCAAACGGATTTTGATATTTTATTCCCGCCCTTTCGTAAACTTTTGCCGGTATTCCGATATTCGCCAATAAAAGTTCTCCCGTAAATTCCGGCAAGAGTCCGGTTTTGGGTAAAGCAAGCGTTAATATGGTATTTGCTTTCATATAATTCCCCGGGGTTTTTCCGGTGGTGGCGTCAACTCCCGAAGGCACATCGAGCGATAAGATTTTTGTTTCGTTACTGTTTGCCCATTCAATCATTTCCAATGCATTTCCGCGGGGTGCCGAGTTTAGGTTGTAGCCAATAACCGCATCGATAATTAAATCGGCTTTTTCTTTCGAGAGTTGCTCCAGACCGATTTCCTTGCCCCCGGTATTCAGAAAAACTTTTCTTTGAAATGCTGTAACCGGTTTTAATCTTGCGGACGCGGTTATGCAAATTTTAACCTCGATATTTCTGTTTGCCAAATGTCTTCCCGCACAAATTCCCCCGCCGCCGTTGCCGCCTGTTCCGCAAAGTATAACCACCTTTGAATTCCGGTATCCGTTGCCCAATAATTTTATTGCGGTTAAAGCTAAATTACGACCTGCGTTTTCCATCATTTGAAATAAATTCGGCCCGGTTTCTTCCATCGCGATTCTGTCGACTTCCGCCATTTGTCGGGCGGTAATTGCCGGCACGTGTATTCCCGATTCGGTTATAAATTCATTAAGCATTTTTTCCGTAAAATTTTTTCATTAATATATAACATTTGCGGAAAACATATGAAGTTATCGAAAAGAATAATTATTTTTGTTGGAAATTAATCGGAGAGAGAAATGGTAATAAAGATTGAAGATTTAACTATTAAATTCTTGAGAGAAGAGGACGAAAAGCTTACGGGACTTTTGGAAAACTCGGACGACATAATGAACATGTCGGAAGTTTCTTATTATCCCCCAAAAATGCCCACAGAAATGAAATTCAAAATTGAAAAAGACGGAAAAGTTATTGGCAGTATTGTTTTTTCCCGGATCCGGTGGTTCAACAGAAAATCGGAGATTAGTATAATCCTAAAAAAAGAATTTCAAGGGAAAGGATACGGAAAGAAAAGTTTGAAAGCGGCAATGGATTTTGCATTTAATAAAATGAATCTGCACAGATTGGAAGCCGAGGTGTACGAATTTAACAACGTTTCGATAAAATTAATCGAATCCCTCGGATTTAAAAAAGAAGGCATTCTCCGCGAAGCCCAATATTCTAAAGGGAAATATTGGGATATAATCCGCTACGGAATTTTACGCAACGAATTCGAATAATTATTTTACTTAAAGTAATCTATTCCAAAACGAAAATATTTTTCTCCGCACAAATATCTTTTAATATTTGCGGCCAAACCGTAACACTTACTTCGCCCAAGTGAGCTTTTCGTAACAAATACATCATTGTTCTGGATTGACCTATACCGCCGCCGATACTTAAAGGAATTTCGTCGTTTAAAATTGCTTGATGATACGGCATTTCGAGAAAATCGAGTTGTCCGGTTATTTCAAGTTGTTTAACCAGCGTTTCTTTTGTAACCCTAATTCCCATCGAAGTTAGTTCGTGTCTTCTTTTGGTAACGGGGTTCCAAACCAGAATATCGCCGTTCAATCCGTGCATCGGTCTTCCGTCTTCCAAAACGGTTTCCGTTACCCAGTCGTCGTAATCGGCCGCTCTTAGTTCATGCGGGTAACCGTCTTTTAATATCCACCCAATTCCGATTATGAATATTGCCGGATATTTTTGAAGTATTGCGGTTTCCCTTTGTTTCCGTGGCATATCCGGATACATATCCAATAAATCTTCTGCGTGGATAAAAGTTAATTCTTCCGGGAAATCGGGATACTTATCGGTTTTAAGTTGAGGAAACAATTCTTGCGCATACTTTCCGGCATTTACGATAACTTTCCATATTCTTCGAACAATGTCTTTCAAAAAATCCAAGTTGCGTTGTTCGTAGGTCATAACACGTTCCCAATCCCATTGATCGACGTAAGCGCTATGGTCGTGATCGAGGAAATAATCTTTTCTGACAGCCCGCATATCCGTTAGAATACCTTCGTCGGTTTTGCAATCGAATTGTTTAAGCGCAAGCCTTTTCCATTTGGTTGCCGCTTGCACAATTTGCGCTTCAATCGGGTGTTGGTCGTTATCGTTGGAAATATGAAATTCAACCGGTGTTCGAGAACCGTCTCTGTCCAAATAATCGTTTACGCCGCTGTATTTATCTACAATTAGCGGCACTTGAACGCGGAAAAGATTAAGCTCTTTGCATAAGTTTTCTTCGATATAATCTTTTACTTTGTAAAGGGCAATCATCGTTTCGCGAGGTGTGAGCAACGATTTGTAATCGGTCGGTAAAATTTTTTTTATTTCTTCGTAATTTCCAATGCCGGGACCGGCAAGATCTGCTACTTTGTTTGACATGCTTCCCCCGAAGTTTGTTTGATAAAAACCATATAATAAGATACGCTTATCGAAATAAAATTTCAATAAAATAATTTTCATAAATAAAAATGTCACCGTAAATCGCTAATGAATTTTTACAAAAGTAATTTAGTTGTTGCATTGTTACAGGGTTTTATCCCTCGACTCGTTTAATGCTAATATTGTGAGGCGCGCCTTGTCTCTACAGCTCTTGCGAAGAAAATGATTCTGCTGTAACAGGAAATAGCAATGAAATAAACCAGAATGTTCAGCTTCTCAACACACGCTAACCCCATGGATTTATCCGTGGGAAAAGCGATAACCCCGTGAGCCAGTGAATAAGCATAAAAAGATAAACCCCAACCGTTTCAACGGTTTTTGTAATGGAAAATTCCATGTCGCATTCGTTGGCTAAAATATGGTAGTCACCACGGAAACCGATGAATCGGTTCCTTTCTTTTTGGTTTGTGTTTCTTATCCCGCGACTGAAGTCGCGGGGTTCAATCTTCAATAAGAAAAAGTTAAAGATTTAATCATGTTCAGACAATGCCTTGGTATGGAGCTTGGCACCCGGAAGAAGTATGGCATTTGCACTGATGTCGAGGCCCGCGCCTCGACATTTTTACTGTAAAAATTTTGCCAGTTGTGAAAAATCAATATTGAAGAATACCTTTTCTTGCCACATAATATTATTAACCACATTTGTATTATTTGGTAAACAAATTCTTAATCATGATCTTACTCTTAATCTTGATCACGTGTTTGAAAGACGAGATTAAGATTACGATTAAGAGCAAGATCAAGAAACTATATTTCCGGGGAGTAAAGGACAACTATTTTCTTCCGATACCAACCGGAAAAATTTAATCTGTTGCCACGAATAAGATGTAGAATCAAAGCATGCTTTGACCTTATAAATTTACTATCTTCATTGCTTGTAAGTTGTACCGTCTACACAGTTTGCAATCTGCAAATGATTAAAATTTCGTTAACGAAAGTATTTTTGCCCATTAACATAATAGATTTAGCGGAAACCGAAAGCATTACCGATAGGAATGTTAAGCTATTTACATCCAATTATTACCGTCTCAATCATTGGAATTAACAGTACCATTTTTTTTACCTTGGGTAAAAGATTAGCGAAGTTAAAATAATAGAAACTATAATTAAATTACAAAACGGAGGAAAAGATGCACCCTTAAAATAACTTTTAATTTTCCTGTAAATCCTATAAGTTTTTACTTAAAGAACAATAAATGCAAATTAACGGGAAAAAAAAAATGAACTCCAAAAGGAAAAGCCCCTTCGAAATAAACATATTAAAAATTTTATTGACAATAATGTTGCTACAATTCACTTCTTGCAACACAACCGAGCCGCCCAAACCAAAACCGGAAAAGCCGAAATTGATTGGATTAAAAGAAATAACCAAAAGCTGCACGGAAACTTTTTTAACCGTAAGCGCAAAAGATACGGTATTACCGGCAAACATAAAGATAAAAAGGGATGGGAAAGAAATAATGAATTACTACCAAATAACATCTGATACAACAATAATAGATACCGGATTGACAGCCGGTAAAACATATAATTACCAAGTCATAGTGGAATTAAGCGGGAAAGCGGAACAAAGCGAAATATTGCCGGTTCGCACGTTAGATACCACAAGCAGTAATTTTACATGGAAAAAATATACCTTCGGAGAACATAGTAGTAGTATTATAAACGATGTAGCAATAATAAACGAAAACGATATATGGGCTGTAGGTGAAATATATATGAACGATTCAAGCGGTAATCCCGATCCCCAAGCTTATAATGCTGTTCATTGGGATGGACAAAAGTGGGAGTTGAAGAGGATTACAACAGAATTTCATGGCAATAATATCACAGTTCCTCTTGAAGGTATTCAATCGTTTAGTGAAAATGATATTTGGTTTGTTGGAAGCTTACCAATTCATTGGGATGGTACAAATGCAATAATGTATGATATACGGACAACTATTGATCCTAATTTGTCACTTTCTAAAGTTTGGGGGAAAAATTCAAATGATATATACTTTGTCGGACGGGTCGGTAGTATCGCCCACTACGACGGCACAAGTTGGAGAAAAATAGAGAGCGGGACAAATTTAACGATTCATAATATATATGGAGATGTTAATCCGTTTACCGGAGAGAGTGAAATAATCTGTTGTGGCTCAACCACCCAATC
>Ga0256832_1000048_pt1 | contig 71462 bp, 64 predicted proteins | sample 134614metaG_FD_190534 | JGI IMG/M metagenome (GOLD analysis project Ga0256832, IMG submission 190534) | Hydrothermal vent microbial communities from Lau Basin, Pacific Ocean - 134-614 | ecosystem: Environmental > Aquatic > Marine > Hydrothermal vents | place: Pacific Ocean: Lau Basin | collected...
CCCAACTGTTCGTCAACGGCGAGATCATCGGCGGGAGTGATATCGTGGAAGAGATGCTCGAGAATGGCGAACTTCTTCCGCTGTTACGGGAGGCTGCGGCCCGGAGAGATGCCTGCAATGGACAAGGGTGATGTAATCGAACGCATCAAGGAACTGTGCCCGGATGCGGAAATCGATGTTCGAGGGGCCGACTGCCATTTCGAGGTAACCATCGTCAGCGAGTTCTTCCGGGGCAAGCGGACCCTGCAGCGCCAACAACCGATCCTTGCCTTGTTTTCGCAAGAGCTCGGCAGCGGTCAGTTACATGCCCTTTCCGTCAAGGCAAAAGCGCCAGGGGAGTGAAGCCAGGGCTGACACGGTCACCGTGTGGGAATGTTGTTTCTCTGTGGTCGTCTCGCACCGTGCCTTGGGCCGGTCGTCGAAGCTGTCCGGCTGACTTCCCTGTTCTCCGGATCAACTCTGAGGTGATTGTACTGCCATCACCTGGCAATACATGGGAAAAGCCTGAGGAGAAAATCCGGGGTCAGGGCTGGTCGGGCTCGTCGGCCGGCAGGCGCAGCATGCGCTCGCTGCGCCGGACTCGTACCACGCGGATGCGTTTCGGTTCGCGTCGGTAGACGATGCGAAAGGGGGGATGGATCAGTTCCCGCAGGAAGGGCTGGTCAAACTCCGGTACCACGCGCCCCGGGTAATGGTCGTCACAGCACCGTTCCGGACACAAGGTACCGAGATTGCAGGCGCCCTTCCGTATGAAGCAGTTATTGTAGCTTGATTTTATGGTGGGCCCGCCAGGACTCGAACCTGGGACCAAGGGATTATGAGTCCCCTGCTCTAACCAACTGAGCTACAGGCCCTGGAAAGGGGGATGAGTATATCCCTGGAGCAGGGGGGACGGCAACACTCGGCTGTGTGTTGTCCGTCCGTTCCCGTCAGTCCGCCTCCAGGTCCAGGAAGTTGCGTAGCTGCTCGGAACGAGCGGGATGACGTAGCTTCCGCAGGGCCTTGGCTTCGATCTGGCGGATGCGCTCGCGGGTGACGTCGAACTGTTTGCCCACCTCTTCCAGGGTGTGATCCGTGTTCATGTCGATCCCGAAACGCATGCGCAAGACCTTCGCCTCGCGAGCGGTGAGACCTTCGAGGACCGCTCGAGTCGCTTCCCGCAGGGCGGAGGCATTGGCCGATTCGGCTGGGGACTCGATGCTCTGGTCCTCGATGAAGTCGCCCAGGTGCGAATCCTCGTCGTCACCGATGGGGGTCTCCATGGAGATGGGCTCCTTGGCGATCTTGAGTACCTTGCGGATCTTGTCTTCCGGCATCTCCATCTGCTCCGCCAGCTCCTCGGGGGTCGCTTCCCGTCCCATCTTCTGCAGCATCTGACGCGAGATCCGGTTGAGCTTGTTGATGGTCTCGATCATATGCACCGGAATGCGGATGGTGCGTGCCTGATCAGCAATGGAGCGGGTGATCGCCTGGCGAATCCACCAAGTGGCGTAGGTGGAAAACTTGTAACCGCGGCGGTATTCGAACTTGTCCACCGCCTTCATCAAGCCGATGTTTCCCTCCTGGATGAGGTCCAGAAACTGGAGTCCCCGGTTGGTGTATTTCTTGGCTATGGAGATCACCAAGCGGAGATTGGCCTCCACCATCTCTTTCTTGGCACGACGAGCCTTGGCTTCCCCGATGGACATCTTGCGGTTGATCTCCTTGATCTCGCCGATCTTCATGCCGCACTCTTTCTCGATCTCCGCGAGTTTCTCCTGGGCACCGCGAATCTCGTCGGCAAAGTGTTCCACCACACCGGAGTAGTCCTCGTCAGCATCGATGAGCTGCTGCAGCCACTCCGGATTGGTTTCATTCTCGGGGAAAGAGGCAAGGAAGTCCTTGCGAGGCATGTGGGCCTTGTTGACGCAGATGTCCATTATGATCCGCTCGTGGGAGCGGATTCTCTCCACCATGGCCCGCAGGTTGCTCGCGAGAATGTCGGTGAACCGAGGCGTCAGTTTAAGCTCCATCAGCAGGTCTGCCACCTGCCGGCGAAGTTCTTTGGCCTTTTCATCGGCATAGCCGTACCGGGCGGCCCTTTTCTTGGCCTTTTCGTGCAGCTTTCTCAGTTTCTCCACATGGGCGCGGATCTCCTCCGGATCGGGGCCGGTATCGACCTCCTCGGCCGTTTCTTCGGCGGTCGGCTGGGGAATCTCCTCCTCCGGATCGGAGTAGTCAGCAAACCCCTTGATGATTTCCCGCAGCCGTACTTCACCGCTCTCCACTTGCTGGAAATTGCGCAGCAACTCTTCGGAGGTGCCGCTGTAGAGCGCCAAGGCGGAAAGCATCTGGTGTGCTCCTTCCTCGATGCGCTTGGCAATGGCAATCTCCCCTTCCCGGGTGAGTAGCTCCACGGCCCCCATCTCCCGCATGTACATCCGCACGGGATCGGTGGTGCGGCCAAACTCCGCATCCATGGTGGCCAGGGCGGCTGCCGCGGCTTCCACGGCATCCTCGTCGGTGGTCACTCGATCGGCCAGCAGCAAGGCGTCGGCGTCCGGTGCAGTTTCGTACACCGTGATACCCATGTCGTCGATCATGGCCACGATATCTTCGATCTGTTCCGGTTCGACGATGTCGTCCGGCAGATGATCGTTGACCTCGGCATAGGTCAGGTAGCCCTGCTCCTTGCCTTTGGCAATCAGCAATTTGATCTGTGATTCCTGTTTGTCCTGATTCATGGATTTGATATCGAGTACCTCTTTGGGCAACCTAACACCCCATCATAACACGAAAACTGGAATAGAATCCAGCAACTGGCCCATATTCAACTTTCTCCGGCTTCCTTCGTGCCACGCTCCGAGCACCGTGTCCGACCCCCGCCTCGGCGTTCGGTTCCCTTTTCTCGAATCTCGTCCCTGGTTTGCGTATGGTTTTCTACCCCCCGTTTCGGCTCAGAAGCCGTTGTAACTCGTCTTTTTCCGCCGGGGAGAGGGGATGCTCTCGGGCCTTGTTCAGGAGCTCCTCGGTTCGAAGCTCTCTAAGTCTTTGTTCCAGGCGTATCAGGGCTCCCCTGAATTCCGCTTCCAGACTGGCTTCATCCTCGAGAGGTGGTGCCCAGCTGGCAAGCTCGGCCAGGTAGCGCTTCTCTTCCTTATCTCGCCAATGTTCCAGTATCGCGCCGGCGCTCAGATCCGGATTGGCCTGCAACAACTCCAGCAGCCGTATCAGCAGATTCACCCCTTTCCCACTGAAGTGCTGGAATCGCTCCGGCCGTCCCGCCAGTTCTGCCAGCCTGGGGCATTGTAGTAACAACGCCACTATCACTCGCAAGGGGGAAGGAATGCTTTTTACATGGTTTTTACCACGCAGCGCTTTTCTCGTGGTGGTTTTGTTACCACTGTTGGGAAGTTGGACCGTATCGATACCGCTCAGTTCCCTCATCCTGGCCAGCATCATGTCTCTAAACACTCCCTGGCGCAGGCGCTGGATGTGGGGCATCGCCAGCTCCACCAGTCTGGCTCGTCCCTCGATGGTCGTCATATCGGTTTGCCTCATCAGATGATCGAAGAAAAATTCCGAAAATGCGATGGAGTTCCCGATTCTGGCAGTGAACTTTTCGGGACCTTCTTTCCGGACCAGGCTATCCGGATCCTCCCCTTCAGGGAGAAACATGAAGCGGATGTGACGCCCCCCCCTCATTTCGGGGATGACATTCTCCATTGCCCGCACGGCGGCTTCCCGGCCGGCCCGATCGCCGTCGAAGCAGAATATCACCTCCGGTACGAGGCGGAACAGCCGCCGCAACTGGGCCTGCGTGGTGGCGGTGCCCAGTGTGGCCACCGACCAGGGGATGCCGTGTTGTGTGAGGGTGATGACATCCATGTATCCTTCCACCACCAGGATACGTTCCAGCTTGCGTACCGCCTTGCGCGCCTGATAGAGACCATAGAGCCCTTCCCCCTTGTGGAATATCGCCGTCTCGGGGGAGTTGAGATATTTTGGTGTGCCTTCGTCCAGGACCCTGCCGCCGAAACCGATGACCCTGCCCCGGTCGTCGTGGATAGGAAACATGATACGGTTGCGAAACCGGTCATAGCCCCTGCCATCTTCCTTTTCCACCACCAGGCCGGCTTCGAGCAAGGGGTGGTATTGATCCTTGCCGAAGGCGTCGAGGAGGTTGCTCCATCCCGGGGGGGCGAAGCCCATGCCGAAGGCAGCGGCGGTTTCGCCGCTCAGGCCCCTGCCTTTCAGATAGTCGATGGCGCGTGAACCGGCCGGATGTTCTCGCAGCTGGCGGCGGTACCACCGGGCCGATTTCTCCAGAATCTCATGCAATCTGGAGTGCTCTTTTTGCGTCTTCCCGGCCTGCTCGGCTTCCGTCGGAACCGGCAGGTTGGCCCGCGCCGCCAGCTCATGGACCGCTTCCACGAAGTCCAGGTGTTCGTACTCCATGAGAAAACCGAGGGCCGTCCCATGGGCTCCGCAGCCGAAACAGTGGTAGAATTGCTTTGATGGGCTGACGGTGAAGGAGGGGGTTTTTTCGTCGTGGAAGGGACAGCAGGCGACGAATTCGCGCCCCGCCTTTTTCAGGGACACGTACTCTCCGATCAGCTCGACGATGTCTGTCCGGGAGATCAGTTCATCGATGAATTGTTGGGGGATGCGGCCGGCCATGCCTCCCTATTCTATCCCGAATGTCTCAATCGGTCGCCAAATCCCGCCGTGGGTTCGTGTGATGGCGGCAGCCGTTGGTCGCAAAGATAGAAAAAGCATGGAGTGTCGTTGCGTCCACGACCGTCTGGCGGTGAGCTTCGGAAATTTCACTGTGGTTCTATGACTTGAGTTCTTTTCGGTGTCTTTTCAGGGAGTGCTGTCCGAGCGTGGGTGGCCGTTTCCCTTCCTGGCCGGGAAACACTTTCGGCGTGCAATGAGAGTCTTCCGAAGGTTAGTCCGGGGACGGCAGGTGAAAAATGCGCACTTCCATCCGCTTTTGCCGAACCGCATGTAGCCACCGGGAGGCCGGGTCCACTCGTTCGTCGGGCGAAGGCGTGCCGGGAGTCGTGATTGCCGAGGAAGAAGATGACGCAGAACAGAAAGGTGCTGAAGAGGGGAGAGATCCGAAGGAATGTCTCCAGCAGCTACTATGATCGGGGCAGACGCTATTTCGAACAGGGGCGGGTGAGTTCGCTTCGGGTCGAAGCTGAGGACGATTCCTCCGTCCAGCTCTCCGCAACTGTCAAGGGGCGGGGCAGAAACGGGTATCGACAGCAAATCCGGATTCATTGGGTCGAGGGACAGGTGGATATCCACGGGATATGCAGCTGTCCCATGCATTTCAACTGCAAGCATGTGGTAGCCGCTGTGCTGCAGTACCAGCTCGAGCTGTCGCGAAGCGGGGCGGCACCACCGGTGTCGGGTGACCAGTGCCTGGAGTGGCTGCAAGGGTTCGTGAAGGCGACGGTTCCGGCCGAGCCGGCACAGACGGATGAGCACCTGTTCTACATCCTCCATCCGGCGGAGGAGCCGGGGGAGCTGAGGGTGGAGTTCCGGGTGTGCCGCTATCTCAAACGGGGCGGAATCGGCAAGGGGAGACCGGTGGAGCTGAGGGGTATCGATGACGGCTACTATCGTCCCCGGTATCTGCAGCCGATCGATGCACAGATCTCCAGTTTGCTGGAGATCTGCAACGAGGGGATCTGGTATGGAGACCCCCGGATCCGGGGCGACGTCGGCTTTCTCGCCCTGAGCAAGATGCTGCAGACCGGCCGTTGCCACTGGCGCTCTCTCGATTCGCCACCCGTGGTGGGTGGGGAGGAGCGAACGCTGCAGGTGGAGTGGCAGCGGGGAGAGCACGGTGAGGCCCGTCTCCATCTGGGGGTGGTGGAGGGAGGAAGGCTGCTGTTGACCGAGCCACCCCTCTACCTGGATCACGGGGAGGATGGGGCGGTCATCGGTCCGCTGAAGGACAATCCCTTCACGGCGCAGCAGCTCGCCCAGCTGTTACAGGCGCCGGCGGTTCCCGCCGAACAGATTGAGGCGTTCAGCAGGCGTCTGCTGCAGGAGCTGCCCGTTACGCCGTTGCCGCCTCCGCAGGAGGTGGAGGTCGTTGAACTTTCCGGCGAGACGCCACAGCCTGTGCTCCATCTGCGCGGAGAGCTTGGTCCGGAGGGGACCCGGCTCCATACCATGCGGCTGCGATTCCGTTATGGGGGCCACGAAATCCGTTACCTCCCGCTGACCGAGGCACAAAACATCTTCACGGCAGAGAGTGTGCTGAGGGTGTGGCGAGACCCGAACCAGGAGAATGCCGCCATCGGCCGGATTCACGGGCTCGGTTTCCAGCCGCGCACCAGCGCCGACGGCCGCGACGTGGAATTTTTCAATCAGGCCGAAGGCGGGCCGATGGAAGTCGCTGCCCGCTGGCATCACTTTCTCACCCGGACGGTACCGGAGCTGGAGGCGGAAGGGTGGCTGATGGAGTTCGACGACACCTTCCAGCTCCGGTTTCATGCCAGCGGCGACTGGTCGCTGGAGCTGGATGGCGAACAGGACTGGTTCGATCTCCGTTTCGACGTGGAGATCGAGGGAGAGCGCTACCCCTTGTTGCCGCTGATCGCCCAAGTCCTCGAGCACCATGAGCCGGGGATGCTTCCGGAGACCTTGACCATCCCCATGGGGGACAGCCGCTATCTGACCGTTCCCCGTGAGCGCGTCGAGCCGGTGCTCGATATTCTCTATGAACTGTACGACTCCTCCGGTCTGGAGGAGGGCGGTGCCCTGCGCCTCTCCCGGTTCGATGCCGGCCGTCTGGCGGAGCTGGAGGAGCGGGGTGGTGAGGGGTTGCGCTGGCGCGGTGGCAAGAGTTTGCGCCGGCTCGGCAGGAAACTTCGGGGTTTTCAGGGGATCGAGGAGGTGAAGCCTCCCCGTGGACTGCGCACTACCCTGCGCCGGTATCAGCAGCAAGGGCTCAACTGGTTGCAGTTCCTGCGCAAGTACGAATTCGGCGGGATTCTGGCCGATGACATGGGGCTGGGGAAGACGGTCCAGACCCTGGCCCATCTGTTGCTGGAAAAACAGCGCGGACGGATGGACAGGCCCTGTCTGATCATCGCTCCCACCAGCCTGATGAGCAACTGGCGGCGGGAGGCGGAGCGGTTCACCCCGCAGCTCAAGGTGCTGGTTCTGCAGGGGCCGGATCGTCACCAGCGATTCGGAGAGATGGCGCAGTACGATCTTTTGCTCAGTACCTATCCGCTGTTGGTGCGGGATGAGGAACGGTTGCTGGGTCAAGAGTATCACTACCTCATCCTGGACGAGGCCCAGACCATCAAGAACCCCCGCGCGAAGGCGGCACAGGTGGTCCGGAAGATAAGGACCCGCCACCGCCTCTGTCTCACCGGAACCCCGATGGAGAACCATCTCGGTGAGCTGTGGGCGCTGTTCGATTTCCTCATGCCGGGATTTCTGGGGGAGAGCCGCCGCTTCAAACAGCTGTTCCGCAACCCCATCGAGAAGGAGGGTGACGAGGAGTGCCGCGAACGGCTGGCACGACGGGTCGCCCCTTTCATGTTGCGTCGTACCAAGGCGGAAGTGGCCGACGAGCTGCCGGAGAAGACCGAAATCGTGCGCTCGGTGACCCTGGGCAGCCGCCAGGCCGCGCTCTATGAGAGTATCCGTGTCGCCATGGAGAAAAGGGTGCGCGATGCCATCGCCAGCAAGGGACTGGCCAGGAGCCACATCACCATCCTCGATGCCCTGCTCAAACTGCGTCAGACCTGCTGCGATCCGAGGTTGTTGTCATTGCGGCAGGCCAGGAAGGTGGAGGAGTCCGCCAAGCTGGAGCTGTTGCTGCAGATCCTGCCGGAGATGGTGGAGGAGGGACGCCGGATCCTGCTCTTTTCCCAGTTCACCAAAATGCTCGGGATCATCGAGTCGGAGCTGAAACGGCTGGGGATGCGCTACAGCAAGCTGACCGGACAGACCCGCAAGCGGGACGAGGCTATCGAACGGTTCCGCAGCGGTGCCGCCGACATTTTCCTGATCAGCCTCAAGGCGGGCGGTGTGGGGCTGAATCTCACCGAGGCGGACACCGTCATCCACTACGATCCCTGGTGGAACCCGGCGGTGGAGAACCAAGCCACCGACCGCGCACACCGTATCGGGCAGGAGAAGGCGGTGTTCGTCTACAAGTTGATCACGGAGAACACGGTGGAGGAGAAGATCCTGTCCATGCAGGCGAAAAAACATGCACTGGCAGAGGGGATCTACGCCCCCGGTGAGCGGGACGGGGATATGAAACTCTCCGCAGAGGAGCTTCAACGACTTTTCGCCCCACTGGAGCAGAATCCTTCCCGTGAGGGTTGATCCATCAGGGCTTCCCCCATTTTCCGACCGGAAATATTGACGGAGGCTCTTCAGCCGTCAAAGGTGCCATCCACCGTTCGGGCATGGGGGAACAGAATACTCATGCGATCGGCACGACGGTATTTCTTCACTCACTTCGTCCGCTCTCGCTCCGTTTCCGGCGGGACGATGTCATCTCCATTCGTCATCAACAGCTCGACGAGTCTCTTCCCTGCATTCGACGGAGTTCGGGCCGGGTGGCGGACCGCCCCCAGCGTGCGCCGCAGCGGCGGGAGCCCCTCGACCGGCAGGGGATTGACGCTCCTGTCCACCATGGTCTGCGGCAGCAGGCTCCACCCCAGTCCCACCGACACCATCATCTTGATGGTCTCCAGGTAGTTGGTGGAGAGGCCGACCCGCAACCGAATCCCCAGCGGTTCGAGCGCCCGTTCCAACAGGTCGCGGGTGTAGGTGCCGGCCTCCGGCAGGATGGCGCCGTGGCCGGCGAGGGTTTCCACGGTGCACCCTTCCGTGTGGCTCAGGGGATGGTCCGGACCGGCGACCACCTGCAGCGGGTCTTCCCAGACGGGGGTGTGCTGCAGCGTCGGGCCGGGAGCAGGGGGCAGGGTGACGATGCCCAGCTCCAGCTCGCCCCGCTCCACCGCTGCGCAGGCGGCTTCCGAGGCCATGAACCGCAGATCGAGTTCCACTTCGGGGTAGCGGGCGGTGAAGCGGCGCAGCACCGGCGGCAGGCGGTGCAGGCCGATGTGGTGGCTGGTACCCACCGTCAGCCGACCGGCCACCCGCCCGCTCAGGTTGGCCAGCGCCCGGCGGCCATCCTCCAGCTCGGCGAGGATGCGTCCGACCCGCGGCAGCAGGGTTTCGCCCGCCTCGGTGAGGAGCACCTTGCGGCCGATGCGGTCGAACAGCCGCACGTCGAGCTGATGTTCCAGTGCGGCGATTCGCTTGCTCACTGCCGGCTGGGTGAGGCAGAGGTGCTCCGCGGCCTGCGAGAAGGAGCCGGTGGCGGCGACGGTGGCAAAGGCCCTCAGAGCATGTATGTCCATTGGTTATGGAAGTTATGAAAAATATGAATTTGTGTAATATCTGACAGCATACTACACTTTCTCCCGACCGAGGAGGAGTAACGATGGCTGGCAAGACCCTGTACGACAAGTTGTGGGACGATCACGTGGTCCGCACCAACGAGGACGGCACCGCGCTGATCTATATCGATCGTCATCTGGTGCACGAGGTGACCTCGCCGCAGGCGTTCGAGGGGCTGCGTCTGGCGGGGCGCAGGCCGTGGCGGCCGGGCAGTGTCCTGGCCACGCCGGATCACAACGTCCCCACCACGGGCCGGGAGCAGGGGATCGCCGATCCGGTCTCCCGCCTGCAGGTGGAGACGCTGGATCGCAACTGCGAGACCTACGGCATCGCCGAGTTCCGCATGGAGGACCGCCGCCAGGGCATCGTCCATGTGATCGGGCCGGAGGAGGGGGCCACCCTGCCGGGGATGACCGTGGTGTGCGGTGACTCGCACACCTCCACCCACGGCGCGCTTGGTGCGCTCGCCCACGGTATCGGCACTTCCGAGGTGGAGCACGTGCTCGCCACCCAGTGCCTGCTGCAGCGCAAGTCGAAGAACATGCGCGTCACCGTGCAGGGCAGGGTGGGTCCGGGGGTCGGCGCCAAGGACATCGTGCTGGCCATCATCGGCGAGATCGGTACCGCGGGGGGCACCGGCCATGCCATCGAGTTCGCCGGCGAGGCGATCCGCGCTCTCTCCATCGAGGGGCGGATGACGGTGTGCAACATGGCCATCGAGGCGGGGGCCCGGGCCGGGATGGTGGCGGTGGATGACAAGACCATCGACTATGTGAAGGGCCGTCCCTATGCTCCCGGCGGCGAGCTGTGGGAGCGGGCGGTGGCCGCCTGGCGGGAGCTGCGCAGCGATCCGGACGCCCGTTTCGATCGGGAGGTCACCATCGACGCCGCGGCCATCGTGCCGCAGGTCACCTGGGGCACCTCGCCGGAGATGGTGGTGCCGGTGGACGGGGTGGTGCCCGATCCCGCCCGGGAGCCGGATCCGGTGAAGCGCCGGGGGATGGAGCGGGCCCTCGACTACATGGGGCTGGCGCCGGGAACGCCCATCACCGACATCCGGCCGGACAGGGTGTTCATCGGCTCCTGCACCAACGGCCGCATCGAGGATCTGCGGGCCGCCGCCGCGGTGCTGCGCGGGCGCAAGGTGGCGCCCACCATCCGGCAGGCGCTGGTGGTGCCGGGTTCCGGCCTGGTGAAGGCGCAGGCGGAGCAGGAGGGGCTGGACCGGATCTTCATCGACGCCGGCTTCGAGTGGCGCGATCCGGGCTGCTCCATGTGTCTGGCCATGAACGCCGACCGGCTGGAGCCGGGGGAGCGTTGCGCCTCCACCTCCAACCGCAACTTCGAGGGGCGGCAGGGGCAGGGCGGACGCACCCATCTGGTGAGCCCGGCCATGGCGGCCGCAGCGGCGGTGGCGGGACATTTCGTGGATGTGCGGCGGATGACAGAGGAGTAGAACGATGGAGAAATTCACCCCCTTCGAAGGGATCGTGGCGCCGCTGGACCGGGCCAACGTGGACACCGACGCCATCATCCCCAAGCAGTTCCTGAAGTCCATCGAGCGCACCGGCTTCGGGCCCAACCTGTTCGACGAGTGGCGCTATCTGGACCGCGGGGAGCCGGGGATGGACAACAGGCGGCGGCCGCTGAATCCGGACTTCGTCCTCAACCAGCCCCGCTACCAGGGAGCGCAGATCCTGCTCGCGCGGGACAACTTCGGCTGTGGCTCCAGCCGGGAGCACGCCCCCTGGGCGCTGCTGGATTACGGTTTCCGGGCCGTCATTGCGCCGAGCTTCGCCGACATCTTTTATAATAACTGCTTCAAGAACGGGCTCCTGCCCATCGTGCTGGATGGGGCGGTGGTGGACGAGCTGTTCCGGGAGGTGGCGGCGCAGCCCGGCTACCGGCTGAAGGTGGATCTGGAGGCGCAGCAGGTGGTCACGCCGGCGGGGGTGGCCCACCGTTTCCAGGTGGATCCCTTCCGCAAGCGGTGTCTGCTGGAGGGGCTGGACGACATCGGCCTCACCCTGCAGCACGCCGACGCCATTCGGGCCTACGAGGCGCGGCGCCGGGAGGAGGCTCCCTGGCTGTTCATGGATATGAGGGCATGATGAAGAGGATACTCATTCTTCCCGGAGACGGGATCGGGCCGGAGATCGTCGCCGAGGCGGTGAAGGTGCTGGAGACGCTGCGGCGGGAGTTCGGTCTCGCCGTGGAGACGGAGCAGGGGGTGATCGGTGGCGCGGCCTGCGATGCCGCCGGAGAGCCCTTCCCGGAGGAGACCCGGCGGCTCGCCGGGGCCGCCGACGCGGTGCTGCTCGGCGCCGTGGGCGGTCCCAAGTGGGAGTCGCTGCCGCGGGAGCTGCGTCCGGAGCGGGGGCTGCTGGCCATCCGTTCCGCCCTCTCCCTGTTCGCCAACCTGCGACCCGCCATCCTCTATCCCCAGCTGGCCGACGCCTCCACCCTCCGGCCGGAGGTGGTGGCGGGGCTCGACATCCTGATTGTCCGTGAACTCACCGGCGGGATCTATTTCGGCGAGCCGCGCGGGATCCGCACCCTGGAGAACGGTGAGCGGCAGGGGTACAACACCCTGGTCTACAGCGAGTCGGAGATCCGGCGTATCGGCCGCGTGGCCTTCGAGACCGCCATGCAGCGGGGGCGGCGCATCACCTCGGTGGACAAGGCCAACGTGCTGGAGTGCACCGAGCTGTGGCGCGAGGTGATGGAATCGCTGGCGGCGGAGTATCCCGAAGTGGAGCTGAACCACATGTACGTGGACAACGCCGCCATGCAGCTGGTCCGGGCACCGAGACAGTTCGACGTGCTGGTGACCACCAACCTGTTTGGCGACATTCTCTCCGATGCCGCGGCCATGCTCACCGGTTCCATCGGCATGCTGCCCTCCGCCTCCCTGGATCAGCACGGCAAGGGGATGTACGAGCCGATCCACGGCTCGGCGCCGGACATCGCCGGGCAGGGGATCGCCAACCCGCTGGCCACCATCCTCTCCCTGGCGATGCTGCTGCGCTGCTCCCTGGGGGAAGCGGAGCTGGCGGAGAGGGTCGAACGGGCGGTGGAGCGGGTGATTGCGCAGGGGCTGCGCACCGCGGACATCCATAGCGAGGGGTGCCGCCGGGTGGGTACGGCGGAGATGGGCGATGCGGTGGTGGCCGCACTGATGGAGCAAGAGCGATGAGCAGAACATTCGATGTTGCAGTAGTGGGCGCCACCGGCGCCGTGGGCGAGACCATGGTCGCCATTCTCGAGCAGCGCAATTTCCCGGTGGGCAAACTCTACCCGCTGGCCAGCAGCCGTTCGGCGGGCAAGACCATCCGTTTCAGGGGGCAATCCGTCACCATCGGCGATCTGGCGGAGTTCGACTTCTCCAGGGCGCAGATCGGGCTCTTCTCCGCCGGTGGTTCGGTCTCCGCCGAATATGCGCCGAAGGCGGCCGAGGCGGGCTGCGTGGTGATCGACAACACCTCCCACTTCCGCTACGACGACGACATTCCCCTGGTGGTCCCCGAGGTGAACCCCCACGCCATCGCCGGTTACTCCAGCCGCGGCATCATCGCCAACCCCAACTGCTCCACCATCCAGATGCTGGTGGCGCTGAAACCCATCTACGATGCGGTGGGTATCGAACGGATCAACGTCGCCACCTATCAGGCGGTCTCCGGCACCGGCAGGGAGGCCATCGAGGAACTGGCCACCCAGACCGCCAACCTGCTCAACGCCAGGCCCATCGAGCCTGGGGTCTATCCCCGCCAGATCGCCTTCAACGCGCTGCCGCAGATCGACCTCTTCCTCGACAACGGCTATACCAAGGAGGAGATGAAGATGGTCTGGGAGACCCGCAAGATCTTCGAGGACGAGGCGATCCAGGTGAATCCCACCGCGGTGCGTATCCCCGTATTCTACGGTCACTCCGAGGCGGTGCACATCGAGACGCGGGAGAAGATCACCGCCGCGCGCGCGCGGGAGCTGCTCTCCGGCGCGCCGGGGGTGGTGGTGATGGACGAGCGGAAGCCGGGGGGGTATCCCACCGCGGTCACCGAGGCAGCCAACCACGATCCGGTCTATGTAGGCCGTATCCGTGAGGACATCTCCCACCCGCGCGGACTCGATTTGTGGGTTGTAGCTGACAATGTACGTAAAGGAGCTGCGCTAAACAGCATTCAAATAGCTGAAATGTTGGCCGATAAGCATTTGTAGGTTATATTAGAAACATTTATTCCATTGAATCGATCGGGTCCTGGTATGAATGCGAAGCTTCTGCGCGGGAAGAGGGGAATGGCCGTGAGGGGAACGATACGGACGTTGCTGTTTCTGTTTACGATGTCGCCGATGTGGGTGTTCGCCCTGGGACTCGGGGACATCAAGCTGCATTCGGCGCTGGAGGAGCCGTTCGATGCGGAAATAGAACTCACCTCCGCCACGAAGTCGGTACTCAAGTCCCTGCAGGTCAAGCTGGCACCCAAGGAGGATTTTGCCAGGGTCGGGATCAAGCCCGTCGCCGCCATCAAACTGCTTCGTTTCGAGGTGGTGCAGAAGCCGGGTGGTGGTGCCGTCGTTCGTATCACCACGTCGGAGCCCATCCATGATCCCTATCTCAATTTTCTGGTAGAGGCCAGCTGGGGGCGTGGTCGGGTGCTGCGTGAATACACCGTATTGCTCGATCCACCCGAGCTGGCCGGCGAGGAGACGCCCATCATCGAAGCGCCCACCACCGCCGTGGCAGAGCCCGAACCGGCGATGCAGGCCCCGGCGGTCGAGCCCCCGCCGGTCTCTCCAGCGGTGAGCGCGCCCGAAGTGGCGGCTCCCGATCTGCCCGCGGTGGAGGGTGAGGAGCTGATCGGCGGTGAGCAGACGCAGGTGGCGGAGCCGGAGGTGATCGAGCCAGAGCCGCTTCCGCCTCTGGATGACGAAGCGCTGATCGACGAAACGATGCCGGCGGCGGGTGAGGGTGAAGCCGAGGCCGAGCAGACGCAGGTGGCGGAGCCGGAGGTGATCGAGCCCGAACCGCTCCCTGCCCTGGATGATGAGTCGTTGATCGACGAGACGACGTCCCTGGTGGAAGAAGAGCGCGCAGCCGAGCCGGAGCCGTTGGCGGCGGCCGAGGAGGAGACCTTCCCCGAGGTGGGTGAAGTGACCGTTGCCGCGGAACCTGCCGAAGAGTCGGCACCGTTTTCCTACACCGTCAAGCGCGGTGATACCCTGTGGTCGATTGCGCAGCGGATCCGGGGTGACCGTTCCGTCAGTGTCTATCAGGTGATGATGGCGCTGTTCTACAACAACCCCGATGCCTTCTTCAAGGATAACGTCAATAATCTGAAGGCGGGATCGGTGCTGCGTATCGAGGACGAAGGGGAGCTCTCCGCCATCAGCACGACCACCGCCAAGAACGAGTTCTGGCAGCAGTATCGTGCCTGGCAGGAGTATAAGCAGATGCTCGCCAAGAACGTGGTCACCCAGGGAGAGGCGCCGGAGCCTGCGTCTGGCGAGATTGTCAGCGAGAAGACCTATACCACTGAAGAAGTTGCCGAGTCGCCCGAAGCTACCCGCGCCACCCAGGAAGGAGAAGGTGCCCAACTCAAGCTGGTCAGTCCTGATGAGGTAGAGCCAGAGGCACCCAAGCATGAGGCGGTCGCGGAAACCGGTAAGGAGACCGCCGAGCCTTCGGAAGAGAAACCGGTTACCTCCGCCTCTCTCGACGAACTGCAGGCCATGCGGGAAAAGGTGCTTGCAGAGATAGAGTCCAGCGAGACGGGTACGGCGCAGAATCAGGCGCTGCGCGAGAAGCTGGCCGCATTGGAAGAGCAGATCGCCAGCCTGCAGCGGGTGGTGTCCGTGAAGGATACCGAGCTGGCGGCCCTGCAGCAGAAGACGGCCGAGGAGATCACCCAGCCGGCGGCCGGGATTGCCGATGAGCCGGCCAAGCCGGCAGAGGAAGGTCTGATCGCCATGCTCAACCGAAGCCCGCAGTTGATGGGGGTCATGGGCGGCATCATCCTGCTGTTGCTGGCCTGGCTGTGGCTGATGTTCCGTAACCGCCGTATCGAGCGGGATGAGGAGGCCGCCACGGCGGTGGCGGGCGCAAGTGGTGCTGGATCGCTGGAGGGAGAAGCCTCTCAGGCGGGGGCCGGGAAAGCCGAAGATGGGGTTCTTTCCCAGGTCGATGCCTATGTCAAGCAAGGGAAGCATGCCGCTGCTGTGGAGACATTGACCGAGGCCCTCGAGCGGGAGCCTGACAACGAGGAGTATCGTTACCGGTTGCTGGAGCTCCATTACGAGATGAAGAACAAGGAGGGTTTCCGGCAAGAGGCGGAGGAGTTGTACAGCCGTACCGGTGGGCTGGACCGCGCACGATGGGGCAAGGTGGCGGCAATGGGGGCTGCACTGCTGCCGACCCATGCCCTGTTTGCTGAAGGGGCGGTGGCCGAGGAGGGCGAAGAATCCGTTGGTGAGAAGGAATCCCCGGCCGCGGGTGGTGAGTGGGATGAGCTGGAGAGCGAGTTCGAAGAGGCCGCCGGACAGAAAGAAGGTGAGGGCGGGGCATACGAGTTCGAGGCGGGTGTCGACGATGACGGCATGGTCGAGGCGTTGCTGGAGGATGACGGGCAACCACATGCCGCCGAGGGAGAGTCCCCGAAGAGCAGCGACGACTGGGAGCAGGCGTTTGAACTGGAGCGGACGGAAGAAGACTCCGACAGCTACCTCCTGGAGGAGGAGATTCTGGATGACAAGGAGGCGGCCGAGGGATTCGATGATGGCATTGAATTCACCCTGAACGAAGATGTCGGCGTTGCGGGAGGCGTGGCGGAGACCGCAGAAGAGTCGGCCTCGGACGTCGGCGGAGAGGTACTCGAGTTTACGCGGCGTGAAGAGGATCTCCCTGCTGAAACCGAATCGGCCAGCGTCGTGTCTCCTGAAACTGAAGCTGAACCGGCTGGAGCGGAATCTCCTGAAGCCGAAGCTGCTGAATTCGAATCTGCTGAAGTGGAAGAGGCGGAAGAACCTTCCGCCGAACAGCCGGACGGCGATCTGGATCTGGAGTTCGATGTCGAAGAGAAAGAGGAAATAGAGGATACCTCTGCCACGGAGCTTGCTGAAGATCTGCTCGATGAGGAGAAAGAAGATCTGCTGGCTCTCGAGGAGGAGGAAGAGGATCTGCTGGCTCTTGATGAGGAGGAAGAGCACTCCTTCCCGAATCTCAGCGAATACGATTCGATGGCGGAGGACAGCGAACTCCTCGACGATGTCGACGAGATCGGTACCAAGCTGGACCTGGCCAGGGCCTATATCGACATGGGTGACAAGGAGGCTGCGCGAAGCATGCTCGACGAGGTGAAGCAGGAAGGGGATCAGGCGCAGAAAGAGGAGGCCGACGAACTTCTCGCCCAGTTGGGTGGTTGATTCTCCTGCGGGAAATGTGTTTCGTGTCTCGAGAAGGGCCGCATGCGCGGCCCCTTTTCGTTGCAGAGCGGAAGGGAGAGAGCGGTGACTGAACCCGATTATGGAGCCGGTCCCTTTCCCCGGATGCACCCTGTCATCAAGGTGGTCAGTTTTCTGATTGTCGCCCTGTTCCTCACCCGTGCGCAGCTGCACGGGATCGCCGTCGGGTTGCTGATGGTGCTCTTCTTCTGGCTCTGGGGGAGCCGTTTCGAACTGTCGCCGCTGTGGCGTATGCTGCGTCGCATGCGCTGGCTGTTCATCTCCATCCTGATAACCTATCTGTGGTTCACTCCGGGAACGCCGTTGCTGCCGTTTTTGGAGAGCTTTTCTCCAACCCGGGAGGGGGTTGTGGATGGGGGCTTGCGGGTGGCGGCCCTGATGCTCATCGTTGCGCAGGTCGGGGTGTTGTTGCAGACCACCTCCCGGGAGGAGTTGGTCACGGCCATTCGCTGGCTCGCCGCTCCGTTACGGCTTTTCGGTTTCGATCGCGATCGGTTGGCACTGCGCCTGGTGCTGATCCTGGAGAGTGTGGAGGAGATCCAGCTGTTGCTGAGTCTTAAGATGGCGGAGTTCTCCAACGGGGAGAAAAAAGGTGTTTCCCGAATCGCCCATGCGGTGGCGGAGCTGTTCCGCGCGGTGGTCGACCGGGCGGAAACCACCCCCCTGCGCTCCGTCCGTCTGGTGGATCGGGAGCGACCGCCCCCCTATCAATGGGTTTTCCCTGTGATGCTGATTCTGTTGTTTGGGGGTGTTCCCCACATCGACTTCTGAGATGCGACTGGCATTGGGTGTCGAGTATGACGGCAGTGGATTCGCCGGCTGGCAGAGCCAACCCGGGCTGCGTACCGTGCAGGGTGCGGTGGAGCATGCCCTGTCGAAGGTGGCCGATCATCCGGTGCGGATCTTCTGCGCCGGGCGCACGGATACCGGGGTCCACGCCTCCGGGCAGGTGATCCATTTCGATACCCCGGCCCGGCGAAGCGAACGCTCCTGGGTCTTCGGTGCCAACGCCAATCTGCCGAAGGAGGTGGTTGTCCTGTGGGCGAGGCCGGTACCGGAGCTCTTTCATGCCCGCTTCAGTGCACTTCGGCGTCGTTATCGCTATGTGATCTTCAATCGTGCCGTTCGTCCCACCTTCCTGGCTAGGCGGACCACCTGGGAGTATCGACCGCTGGATGAGGGGCGGATGCAGGAGGCGGCGGGGTACCTGCTTGGGGAACACGATTTCAACGCCTATCGGGCGACCGCCTGTCAGGCCCACAGTCCGGTGAGGACCATCCATCTCCTCGAGGTGAGTCGTCGGCAGGAGATGGTCTATATCGACATCGAGGCCAACGGCTTTCTGCACCACATGGTGCGCAACATCGCCGGTGTGTTGATGGCCATTGGAGCGGGCAAGCATCCACCGGAGTGGGCCCGGGATGTGCTCGAAAGCCGGGAGCGCAGATTGGGGGGGGTGACCGCGCCGCCATCCGGCCTCTACCTGGTGCGTGTCACCTATCCGGAGCGGTTTGCGCTGCCCGTCGATGGCCAGCCTCTCCCCTTTCATGACTGAAAAGCGCCCTCCTGCCATCTTTTTGATGGGACCCACCGCCTCGGGCAAGACCGAACTGGCGATGCGCCTGGTGGAGCTGTTTCCCTGTGAGATCATCAGTGTGGATTCGGCCCAGGTCTATCGTGGCATGGACATTGGTACCGCCAAGCCGGACAGAGAGACCCTGCGGCGGATTCCACACCGGCTGATCGACATCTGCGACCCATCCGAGCCCTATTCTGCCGCCCGTTTCCGGGAGGATGCGCTGCGGGAGATGACGAAGATCAGTTCCGCCGGCAGGATCCCCTTGCTGGTGGGGGGAACCATGTTATATTTTCGGGCCCTGCAGCAGGGGGTTTCGCTCCTGCCGGCGGCCGATCCGGAAGTGAGACGGCGGCTGGACGCGGAGGCGGAACGATGGGGCTGGGCCGCAATGCACGCCCGCCTGCAGGAGGTGGATCCCGAGGCGGCGAGCCGGATCCATCCCAACGATCCGCAGCGGATTCAGCGGGCGCTGGAGGTCTACGAGCTGACCGGGCGCAGTCTGAGTGACCATTTTCGTCTCCAGCAGAGGGAGGAGCTTCCTTTCCGTCTGATGAAAGTGGGTCTGCTGCCACGCCAGAGAGCGGTGCTTCATGAGCGCATCGAACGGCGTTTTCACGCCATGCTGGAGCAGGGGCTCGTCGGAGAGGTGAGAGGGTTGTTCGAACGTGGCGATCTCTCCCCAGAACTTCCCGCCATGCGCGCGGTCGGATATCGTCAGGTGTGGCAGTATCTTTCCGGGGAGTACGACTATCATACGATGGTACACCGGGCCATCACCGCTACCCGTCAACTGGCCAAACGGCAGATGACCTGGTTGCGTGCGGAAGAGGATGTCTGCCGGATCGAGTTTCCGGATGCGGAAATCTTTTCCGTGCTGCTGAAACTGCTGGCAGGGAAGGGGTTGCCTGTAAATTGAATATGCTATACTGGCAATTTTACAGGGACAGTTGGCTGTTTTTTACTGGCGGCTGGAGAACTTTGAACTAACTTTACTGAACATGATAACAAAAAGGAGTATTCGCATGGCGAAAGGCCAAGCATTACAAGATCCTTACTTGAACGCTCTACGCAAGGAGCGGGTACCTGTTTCCATCTATCTGGTCAATGGCATAAAGCTGCAGGGGCAGATTGAGTCGTTCGATCAGTTCGTCGTCTTGCTGAAGAACACCGTCAACCAGATGGTGTACAAGCATGCCATCTCCACCGTGGTTCCTGCGCGAAACGTGCGGTTGCCGGTGGCACCTTCTGACGAGGGAGGAGCCATGCCCGGCAACTCCTGAGGCGCCAGCGCTTGTTCGAGCGTCCCGACGCGGGTGAACGGGCGATTCTGGTTCACCTTGAATTCCCCGATGAATTACAACGGGAAGGCCTGACGGAGTTTCAGGAGCTGGTCAGGGCAGCCGGTGTCGAGCCGGTGGCGGTGATTACCGGTAGCCGTCGTACCCCCGATCCGAAATACTTCATCGGCAAGGGCAAGGCGGAGCAGATTCGGCAGGCCATCGAGACGGAAAGTCCTGTGGACGTGGTGCTGTTCAACCATGCCCTGACTCCCGCCCAGGAACGCAATCTGGAACGTCTGTTCAATTGCCGGGTACTGGACCGCACGACCCTGATCCTCGATATCTTCGCCCAGAGGGCGCGTTCTCACGAGGGCAAGCTCCAGGTTGAGCTGGCACAGCTGCGCCACATGTCCACGCGCCTGGTCAGGGGCTGGACCCATCTGGAACGCCAGAAAGGGGGTATCGGACTGCGTGGACCTGGTGAGACCCAGCTGGAGACCGACCGACGGCTGCTGGCAGAGCGTATCAAGCATCTCAGGCGGCGCCTGGAGAAGGTGAGACATCAGCGGGAGCAGGGGCGCCGTTCACGCCGTCGGGCGGAGGTCGCCACCGTTTCCCTGGTGGGTTATACCAACGCCGGGAAGTCCAGTCTGTTCAATCGGCTCACTCGATCCGAGGTCTATGCGGCCGACCAGCTTTTTGCCACCCTGGACCCCACCCTCAGGCGGCTCGAACTGGGGAACGGCCGCTCGGTGGTGCTTGCGGACACCGTCGGCTTCATCCGCCACCTCCCTCACGACCTGGTGGCCGCCTTTCGTTCGACGCTGCAAGAGAGCCGCGATGCGCAGCTGTTGTTGCATGTGATCGATGCCGACGATCCCGAGCGACGCGAGAAGATCGCACAGGTCAATCTGGTGCTGAAGGAGATCGGCGCCGAGAGGGTGCCCCAGATAGAGGTTTATAATAAGATCGATTTGCTGGATAATGTGACGCCCTCGCTGGAGCGTGACGAGCGTGGCCGGGTACGGCGTGTCTGGCTGTCGGCGGCAAGTGGCGAGGGAACGGATCTGCTGCGGGGCGCCATTGCAGAGTCCCTGTTTGGCGAACGGGTGCAGATGAAGTTGCGGCTCCTGCCGAGGGAGGGGCGGTTGCGCGCCCTTCTTCACGAATGGGGCGCCGTGCTCGAAGAGCGGGTCGAGAGCTCTGGATCCTGGCTGGTATTGATCCAGGTGGACGAAAGGCAGAGAGGGTTGCTGCAGACGCAGGATGGCTTCGAGAATGTGGAGGTGGTTCGATGAGTTCTCGAACTGTCTGGAGCGGCAAGTGGGATCTGCAAAAAGCCGTATCGATTCAATTCAAATGAGCGGAGTTTGTAATGGCCTGGAATGAACCGGGAGGTTCCAAGGGGAAGGACCCTTGGGGTGGGGGTGGCGAACAGGGTCCACCCGATCTCGACGAGATATTCAAGAAGCTGCAGGATAAATTCGGCGGACTGTTCGGTGGCGGCCGTGGCGAGGGCGAAGGTGGAGGCATCCCGCAGATGGGCTCCAAGGGCATCGGCCTGGTCATCGGCGTGTTGCTGCTGGTCTGGGGTCTTTCCGGCATCTACATCGTAGATGAAGGGTGGCGGGGCGTGGTGACCCAGTTTGGTGCCTATCACCATACCACCGGGCCGGGCCCCCATTGGCATGCCCGGTTCATCCAGCATGTGGAGAAGGTCAATGTGGATCAGATCCGCAGCGTCGAGCTGGGCTTCGACAACACCGGTGAATCGGTGATGCTGACCCAGGACGAGAACATCATCGAGGTGAAGTTCTCCCTTCAGTACAAGGTCAAGGATGCGCGCGATTATCTGTTCAATGTCCGTGACCCCGACCTGGTACTGCGGCAGGCGGCAGAAAGCGCCATCCGTGAAGTGGTGGGCAAGAGTACCCTGGACAAGGTCATTACCACGGGTCGTACCGAGGTGGCGGCCGATACCAAGAAGCTGTTGCAACAGATTCTGGATCGTTACCGGGTGGGGCTCGAGCTGACCAGTGTCAACATGCAGAAGGCACAGGCACCCCAGCAGGTACAGGATGCCTTCGCCGATGCGGTCAAGGCACGGGAGGACGAGCAGCGTCTCAAGAACGAAGCCGAGGCTTACGCCAACGACATCCTGCCCAAGGCCCGTGGTGCCGCCGCACGCATGGTGGAAGAGGCCAACGCCTACAAGTCGAAGGTGATTGCGGAAGCGAAAGGTGAGGCCAGCCGCTTCGAGAGCATCCTGGCGGAGTACAAGAAGGCCCCCGAAGTGACCCGCGAGCGGCTCTACATCGATGCCATCGAGTCGGTGTTGCAGCGGACCACCACGGTAGTGGTGGACGTGGAGGGCGGCAACAATCTGCTCTATCTCCCGCTGGATCAGATCATGAAGCGCCACCAGCCGCTGGGAAGTTTTGGTGGCAGCGGGATGAATCTGCCGTCCCCCCCGCTGTTGCCTTCCACCTCCTCCAAGGGCAAGGGGAATGGCAAGCGCGTTCGTGACAACCTGCGCAGCAGGGAGGTGCGATGATGAGTTCCTTGAAGACACCTTCGTTGATCCTTCTGGTAGCGGCGGGCATCCTGCTCTCCATGTCGATATTCACCGTCAATGAGCGGGAGTACGCCATCCTGTTCCGGCTGGGTGAGATCGTTCGTTCCGACTACGAGCCGGGATTGCATTTCAAGACGCCGCTGATCAACAACGTGCGCAAGTTCGACCGGCGGGCAATGGTGCTGGACGCACGGCCGGAGTTTTTCCTCACCAGCGAGAAGAAGAACGTCAATGTGGATTACTTCGTCGAGTGGCGGATCAAGGATGTGCGCCGCTACTACACCTCCGTCGGGGGACAGGAGAGCCAGGCGCTGCAGCGCCTCTCCCGGATAGTCAACGACGGGATGCTGGCCGAGTTCGCCAAGCGGACCATCCAGGAGGTGGTCTCGGGTGAGCGAGCGAAGATCATGGACATCGTGCAGAAGATGGCCAATCGTCAGGCGGCGATCTTCGGTGTGGAGGTGGTGGATGTCCGTATCAAGCGTATCGATCTGCCGCCGGAGGTGAGCAATTCGGTTTACCAGCGGATGCGTGCCGAACGGATGCGGGTCGCCAAGGAGCTGCGCTCTCGCGGTGCCGAGGCGGCGGAACGGATCCGGGCGGATGCCGATCGTCAACGCACGGTGATCCTCGCCGAGGCCTATCGTGAATCCGAACAGATTCGTGGTGAAGGGGATGCCAAGGCGGCGGAGATCTATGCTCGTGCCTATCAGAAGGATCCGGAATTCTACTCCCTTTACCGGAGTCTGGATGCCTACAAGAAGACCTTTCGCGACAAGGACGATCTGTTGATCCTCGAACCGGATTCGGATTTCTTCAAATATTTCGACGATGCGCAGCCTGCCAACCAGTAGCAGGGAGGGGGTGACGACGGGATGTGGCAGGATCTGTTGACGGCAGCGGCGCTGGTGCTGGTCATCGAGGGGATACTGCCCTTCGTCAATCCGCAGGGCTACCGGCGTGCCATCCTGGCGATGGCCGAGCTGGATGACCGCATGTTGCGCATCGGCGGGCTGCTCAGCATGCTGCTGGGCACCGCGCTGGTTTTTCTGATCAGGAACTGAGCCCCGTTCGATGACCCCCACTGACGAGAGCTGGCTGCTGCCCGAAGGTATCGAAGAGCTGCTCCCCCCGCGGGCTGCACGGCTGGAGCGGTTGCGCCGCCACCTGCTGGATCTGTATCGCAGCTGGGGTTACGAGCTGGTGGTCCCGCCATTCATCGAATACCTGGAAACGCTGCTCACCGGCACCGGCAACGATCTCGATCTGCAAACCTTCAAACTGACCGATCAGCTCTCCGGGCGGATGATGGGTGTGCGTGCGGACATGACGCCGCAAGTGGCCCGCATCGAGGCCCGCCATCTGCGGAAGGAGACCCCCAGCCGGCTCTGTTACATGGGCACCGTGTTGCGCACCCGGCCGGCCGGCATCGGCGGTTCGCGAAGCCCGTTGCAGGTGGGCGTGGAGCTGTATGGCCACGCCGGTGTGGCCAGCGACGTGGAGGTACTGCGCCTGATGGTGGAGACCCTCGCCGCCAGTGGTATCGAACGACTGCATCTCGATCTCGGTCACGTCGGGATCTTCCGTGCCCTTGCGCGGGAGGCGGGACTGGATGCGGCCCAGGAGTCGTTCCTGTTCGATGCCCTGCAGCGCAAGGCGCGACCCGAGATCGAGGATTTCGTCGAAGAGCTGAAACTTTCCACTCCGCTGTCCCGAATGCTCTCCTCGCTGGCCACACTCAATGGCGGTGAAGGGATCCTCGATGAGGCAGCGGAGATCCTGAGGGATGGATCTGGTGAACTCCATGATGCGTTGTCGAACCTGAAAACCATTGCCAGTCAGCTTCGGCGCCATCTGCCGGATCTCGTTCTCCACTTCGATCTGGCTGAGCTGCGCGGCTATCGCTATCACACCGGGGCGGTGTTTGCGGTCTATGTCCCCGGGCACAGCCAGGCGGTGGCGCAGGGTGGGCGATATGACGATATCGGCCGGGTATTTGGCCGCGCGCGGCCGGCAACCGGATTCAGTACCGATCTCAAGACGCTGGTGATGCTGGGTTCATCCGATGGCGAAGTGGAAAAAGGGGCGATCCTGGCGCCGGCCGACGAATCGCCCGCGCTGCGCCGACTGGTCCGGCAGTTGCGCGAGGCCGGGGAGCGGGTCATCGAGTATCTGCCGGGACAGCCTGGTGATATGCGGGAACTGGGGTGTGACCGCCGGCTGGAGTGGCGGGATGGAGAGTGGCGGGTGGTTTCCGTCTAGTCGGTGGGTGGAACGGTACCGGTTGTCAACGACGACGGGGATATTGCAAAAAAGATTCATGGGAAAAAACATCGTAGTGATAGGCACCCAATGGGGTGACGAGGGGAAGGGCAAGATCGTCGATCTGCTCACCGATCAGGCCGCTGCGGTGGTCCGGTTCCAGGGGGGGCACAACGCGGGCCACACTCTCGTCATCGAGGGTGAGAAGACGGTACTTCACCTGATCCCTTCGGGGATCTTGCGGAAAGAGGTCCGGTGTCTCATCGGCAACGGGGTGGTGCTTTCGCCGGAGGCGCTGCTCGAAGAGCTGGAGATGCTGGAGCGGCGCGGTGTCCCGGCGCGGGAGCGGCTGCGTATCAGCCCGGCCTGTCCGCTGATCCTGCCCTGTCACGTGGCGCTGGACATGGCGCGGGAGCGTGCCCGGGGCAGCGCCGCCATCGGCACCACGGGCCGTGGCATCGGCCCGGCATACGAAGACAAGGTGGCCCGCCGTGGGCTTCGGCTGGGGGATCTGTTCCACCGCAAACGCTTTGCCGCCAAGCTGGGGGAGCTGCTGGACTACCACAACTTCGTGCTGCGACACTATTTCCAGGCGGATACGGTGGACTTCCAGCAGATCCTGGAGGAGTCCCTGGAGAGGGCCGAGGTGTTGCGGCCGTTGGTTGCGGACATTCCCGAGCTGCTGGATCGGTTGCACGAACAGGGAGAAAGTGTTCTGTTCGAGGGTGCCCAGGGCACTTTGCTGGATATCGATCACGGGACCTATCCGTTCGTCACCTCTTCCACCACTACCGCCAGCGGTGCGGGCAGTGGCAGCGGCGTGGGCCCTTGCAGCCTGGATTATGTACTGGGCATCACCAAAGCCTATACCACGCGGGTCGGGTCGGGGCCGTTCCCGACCGAGCTGTTCGACGAAATGGGCGAGCATCTGGCACGCCGGGGACATGAGTTCGGTTCTACCACCGGACGGGCCCGGCGGACCGGCTGGTTCGATGCGGTGGCGCTGCGCCGTGCGCGGCAGCTCAACAGTCTCAGTGGGCTGTGCATCACCAAACTGGACGTGCTGGATGGGCTGGATGTGATCCGTCTCTGCACCGGATACCGCCTCGATGGCCAGCTATACACTACGCCGCCTGCCGGTGCAGAGGAGTATCAGCAGTGCGAGCCGGTCTATGAAGAGATGCCGGGATGGAAGGAGTCCACAGTGGGTCTGAAAGAGTACTCCGAATTGCCGGTCAACGCACGCGCCTATCTGGACCGGATCCAGGAGCTGGTGGAGGTTCCCATCGATATCGTTTCCACCGGCCCTGATCGCAGTGAAACCATCGTCTTGCGCAATCCTTTTTGCTGAGTACGGATTGTTGCCCGGCCGGTCAAAAACTCCCCCAAGGCGGTGTGCCCGGTGTCTTTTGCAGCGCGTGGCAGCGGCTGCAATTCTTGAATGACTGGGCTGCGAATGCCACTGTCCCATGACATTTTCCGCAATACTTTCCGTCGATGATATCGCCCATGCTGAACTGGGTCTTTCCCCTCTTTTTGGCAAAAGGTTCGGGGTGACAGCTGTCACAGCTCAACCAATAAGTATGGACGCCGTGAGGGAAGATTACGTCGGGAATGACATCGATCTTGGTTTTCATGACCATCAGATTCTCGTTGTACTTTTCGTACCTTTCGTTTTCTTTTCCCGCGATTGATCCCCGCGGCTGGATGATTCCCCTGGCGACCGCCGCACCCCAATCCACGAAACCGTTTTTGTCCTTTGGTAATGCCTCGAAAGCGGGGACACGGCCTGCGTAGTTTCCCAGCCGTTTTTCGAGCGCAGAAATATCTGCGTCACCGAGATATTCTTTTAGTTGCTGGTCACGCTCCGGCGTGCAGTTTTTGTACATCAACTTCTTGCATAGTTCGGAGAGTGTCTGCTGGTTGCCCGCCGCCATCGGGTTGGCGGCGCCGAAGAGGCATATGCCGGCAAGGAGGATCAGCATCGTCGTTCGGGAGAGATTTTTCGTGCGCATGATATTCCATCGCCTTTGACAGTTACCGATACTGCCGGTGTCAGCCCGTGAATCCCGGTTTGCGTCGACCGGCCACCATTGCTCCAGTACAACGGCCGGCTCATTGAAACTCAATCGGTTTCGAGTATCAAGTAGTCTCTTTCAGGACTGCTTCCCCTCGTCTGGTTGACGATGCTGCGGTGTGCAAAGACAACGGTCACGGAGATGGGAACCCCACCGACTCTGGTTCCGGTGCCGTCAGGTGAGTGATACATCCGGGTGGTGTATTGCGTATGGCGCTGCGGAGCGTTCGTATCGCTTCCAGGCGATGAAATCTCCTGCGCCAGGCCAAGGCGACGCGCCGGCCGGGGACGGGTTCCTCGAATCGTTTCACCAGGGTCAACTGCTGGGTGTAGCGGCCCATCCCGGTGGCGGTGCAAGGCAGGATGGTGATACCGAGCCCCGATGCCACCATGTGCCGGATGGTCTCCAGCGAGCTGCCGATCTGGGCGCCGAGGGGATCTTCGCTGGAACGGATGCAGCCGGGACATATCTCCAGGATCTGATCGCGGAAACAGTGCCCCGGGCCGAGCATCAAGGGGTGCTCTGCGGCAAGCTCACCGGGCTCGATCCGTTCCCGCTCCCGCCAGGGGTGATCGGCGGGGATGAGGATGACGAAAGGTTCGTCGTATACCGGCCAGGTCACGATCCCCGGCTCATCGAGGGGGAGGGAGATGAGCGCTACGTCGATGCTGCCCCGCTTGAGCTTCTCCACCAGGCCGGCGGTGTAGTCCTCATCCACCTGCAACGGCATCCGGGGAGCGGTTTTGTGCAGCTCGGGCACCAGATGGGGCAACAGATAGGGACCGATGGTGAAGATGGCCCCCAGCCGGAGCGGCCCGCTCAACGGATCGCTGCCGTGGCGGGCGATCTGTTTGACCCTTTCCGCCTCCTCCAGCACTCGTTGGGCCTGCTCGATGATGCGTTCCCCCGCCGGGGTGGGGGTGACCGGCCCTTTCCCCCGCTCGAACAGGACCACCCCCAGCTCTTCCTCCAGTTTCTTCACCCCCATGCTGAGCGTCGGCTGACTGACGAAACAGGAGTCGGCGGCACGTCCGAAGTGCTGCTCCCGGGCCACGGCGATGATGTAGCGGAGCTCGGTCAAGGTCATAGCTTTATCCTATCACACAAATAAAAACAATTGATTTCAGAAATATTAGAGTATGACGTAATATCTGTTGCGAGGTTTGAGACAAAGCAACCAACAAGAGGAGTCAATCCATGTTCGAAAATCGTGAAGGCAAACGCGTTCCCCAAGTCACCTTTCGTGTGCGGCAAGATGGCGAGTGGCATGATGTGACCACCGACGACCTGTTCAAGGGCAAGACGGTGGTGGTCTTCTCCCTGCCCGGCGCATTCACCCCAACCTGTTCCGGCAGCCATGTTCCCCGTTTCAACGAGCTGGCGGGGGTGCTCAAGGCCAACGGTGTGGATGACATCATCTGTATATCGGTCAACGACACCTTCGTCATGAACGAATGGAAGAAGACCCAGCAGGCCGAAAACATCACCTTCATTCCCGACGGCAACGGCGAGTTCACCGAGGGCATGGGGATGCTGGTGGAAAAGAACGATCTGGGTTTCGGCAAGCGCTCCTGGCGTTACTCCATGCTGGTCAAGGATGGTGTCATCGAGAAGATGTTCATCGAGCCCGACGTGCCGGGAGATCCCTTCGAGGTGTCCGATGCGGATACCATGCTGGAGTATATCAATCCCGACGCCAGGAAGCCGGACGATGTGGTGATCTTCACGCGGGCCGGGTGTCCGTTCTGCGCCAAGGCGAAAGGGATCCTGCGTGAAGCGGGCGTGGAGTTCGAGGAGATCCAGCTGGGTGATGGTATCAGCATCCGGGCCGTGCGCGCGGCCACCGGCGCGGATACGGTGCCGCAGGTGTTCGTCAACGGGGAGTATCTGGGGGATTCCGCCGCCGTGGCCGAGCGTTACGGCAGAAAGGTGGCTTGACGGGGGTCGGGCCCGGTCGTTTCACCCGCGATGGCCCGGGCCATCGACTCCATCGCAAATCGCGCTGGATAGTAATCCCGGTACCATCATCGCGTTCGTGGATGAAACATTCGGGCAAAAGCCCCGATGTTGATAAAATCGGACGGGAGCAGGCGCCTTGGGTGCCTGCTCCCTGTTTTTGGGAGATAACAGAAGGAGTTTCCAGCCCATGTACAGCTTTTCCACCAAGTTCACCGGCAGCTTCGACGAGGCGCTGAAGAGGGTCACCGAGGCGCTCAAGGCCGAGGGTTTCGGCATCATCACCGAAATCGATATCCGCGAGACCATGAAGAAGAAACTGGGGATCGAGAAGCGGCCCTACAAGATCCTCGGGGCCTGCAATCCCGGCCTCGCCAACCAGGCGCTGGAGGCGGATCCCGATATCGGCCTGTTGTTGCCGTGTAACGTCGTGGTGCGGGAAGAGGCCGACGGCTCGGTGACGGTGGCCTTCATGGACCCGGTGGCAGTGCTCAACCTGACCCGGGCCGAAGGGGTCGAGGCATTGGCGAAAGAGGTTCGCTCCAGGCTGGAGCGCGTTCAGGATGCCCTATGACCGATGCAGCGGTGATGGAAAAGAAGCGACGCACGGAGTTCAACAAGCTGCGCAAGCGTCTGCGTCGCCAGGTGGGGCAGGCCATCGAAGACTTCAACATGATCGAAGAGGGCGACCGTATCATGGTCTGCCTCTCCGGGGGCAAGGATTCCTATACCATGCTGGACATCCTGCTCAGTCTCCAGCGCAGCGCACCGGTGCGCTTTGAGCTGGTTGCGGTCAATCTGGACCAGAAACAGCCAGGTTTCCCGGCCCATGTGTTGCCCGAATATCTGGCGGAGCTTGGCGTTCCCTTCCATGTCATCGAGCAGGACACCTACAGTGTGGTGAAACGCATCGTGCCGGAAGGGAAGACCATGTGCAGTCTCTGCTCACGGTTACGGCGCGGTTCTCTCTATACCTTCGCCGAACGGAACGGCATGACCAAGATAGCCCTTGGTCATCACCGGGACGACATGATCGAGACCCTGTTCCTCAACATGTTCCACGGCAGCCGCATGAAAGGCATGCCGCCCAAGCTGCGCACCGACGACGGACGGCACATCGTCATCCGCCCGTTGGCCTACTGCAGCGAGCGCGACATCGAGGCCTATGCTGCGGCACGGCAGTTTCCCATCATCCCCTGTTCGCTCTGCGGATCGCAGGAGAACTCCCAGCGCCAGGCCATCAAGCAGATGTTGCGTGGCTGGGAGAAGGAAGCGCCGGGGCGGCTGGAGAAGATCTTCCGGGCCATGCAGAATGTGGTTCCATCCCATCTGGCAGACCGGGATCTGTACGATTTCAAAGGGCTGCGGGTGCGGGAGGGGGCAGAGGATTCCCCATCGGTCGATTGGTTTCCTGCAACGGGGGAGGAACGATCGGATCCCTTGCACGAAACGTGACGGAGCTCTCTTTTCCGGAACGGCGGATGACATAGGATTCGGGAGTGAGGGGGCTTGAAGAAGCCGCATCGAGTCCCAACTGGAGAGAAATGAAACCCCACACGGAGGCCCGGTATGACCCACACTCTCGAAAACGCCCGAGCCGTTGCCCATGCGAACCGGAGCGTATTGCTGAACAAGGCCAACGTGGTAGCGACCGGCGTTGGTTACAAAGTGAGGAGGGGAGAGAAGAGTGACACCCTCTGCGTCGTCTGCTCGGTAGAGAGAAAGCTGTCCCCCTCGGAGCTCCGGGATGAAGAGCGGATCCCCCCGGAGGTGGATGGTCTTCCCACCGATGTGGTGGAGACCGGCCCCATTCGGGCGCTGCAATCCACTACCGGTCGATTTCGCCCCGCCCCCGGTGGGGTGAGCGTCGGTCATCGTGACATCACCGCCGGCACCCTCGGCTGCGTCGTTTTCCGGGACGGGCAGCCCTACATCCTTTCCAACAACCATGTTCTCGCCAACAGCAACGCCGCCAATATCGGCGACCCCATCCTGCAGCCGGGTCCTTATGACGGCGGACGGCTGCCGGACGACCGTATCGCTGTGCTGTCCGATTTCGTGCCCATCGAGTTCGAAGGGGCGCCCAGCGGCTGCGGCGTCGCGGGGAACGTGGTCGGTGTGCTCAACAAGCTGGCGGAATGGGCCGGCAGTGATACCCGCCTGCAGGCGGTGAGTGTGCAGGCAAGGGAGAACAGGGTGGATGCCGCGATCGCCCGCCCGCTCGAGGATGGGGATGTGAGCAAGGAGATCCTGCACATCGGTCCCGTCAAGGGGATGGGGCAGGGCGAATTGGGAATGGCGGTCAAGAAGTGTGGACGAACCACGGGGTTCACGCAAGGCGAGATCCAGCAGATCGATGTCAGTGTGAAGGTCCAGTACGGGGGTGGGCGGGTCGCCCTGTTCGTCGATCAGCTGATGGCGGGGGCGATGAGCCGGGGAGGAGACAGCGGGTCGGCGGTGCTCGATGATTCCGACCGACTGGTAGGACTGCTTTTTGCCGGTAGCGACAGCAGCACCGTCATCAACCGGATCGAGAACGTATTTTCCGCCTTGAATCTCTCTTTATGAAAAGGATCCTTCGTCTCATATCGATGACCGTCACCCTGGCGGCGGGTTTCGCAACGGGAGCGTGTGAAATGGGAAGCTCCATTCAGCAGGTGAAGGCGCAGCACGAAGCAGAGCTGATGGCCATACCCGGGGTAGTGTCGGTGGGAATCGGCAATAACGGGAAGGGCGAGCCGGTCATCGTCGTGGGTGTGGAGCAGGAGGGGGAAGAGACCCTTTCGGCCATTCCCCGGTCGTTGAGCGGCTACCCGGTGGAGGTTCGGCCCATCGGCAAGATCGTTACCCATTGAGCCGATCGTGGGTGCGCGGCCGCCCCCTTCGCACCGCAGTATTCCGCTGAAACGATCGGGAGGGGAGCGAGGGATTGGGCGGTAGCGCGCTGCGGTCAGGCTGCGTATAATTGTGCGTTTATCTGTTTGAGATACAGGACAACGGAGTAACCATGGCAGTTGAACGTACGATTTCCATCATCAAGCCCGACGCCGTCGCGAAGAACGTCATCGGCGAGATCTACACCCGGTTCGAAAAGGCGGGTCTCCGGATCGTTGCCGCCAAGATGATGCACCTGACCCGGGAGCAGGCCGAGGCATTCTACGCGGTCCACAAGGAGCGGCCATTCTTCAATGATTTGGTCGATTTCATGACCTCCGGCCCGGTGATGGTGCAGGTGCTCGAGGGGGAGGACGCGATTGCCAGGAATCGGGAGGTGATGGGCGCCACCAATCCGGCCGAGGCGGCGCCGGGCACCATCCGAGCCGATTTTGCCGAGTCCATCGACGAGAATGCGGTGCATGGTTCGGACGCCCCGGAGACCGCCGCCGCCGAGATCGATTTCTTCTTCAAGCCCGAAGAGATCTGTCCGCGCACACGGTAGTTCCTGCATGATGACGGCCGTCAGGGAGGAGAGAACCAATCTGCTGGGGATGCCTCGGCGGGCGCTGGAGTCCTTTTTCGTCGAGCTGGGCGAGAAGCCGTTTCGGGCCGCCCAGGTGCTGAAGTGGATTCATCAGTTCGGCGCCACCGATTTCGCGCCCATGACCAACATCAGCAAGGCCCTGCGGGGGCGGTTGCAGGAAGTGGCCGAGATCCGGGCGCCGGAGATCGTCACGCGGCAGCATTCCCGGGACGGAACCCGCAAGTGGCTGCTGCGGGTGGATGGTGACAACAGCGTGGAGATGGTGTTCATTCCCGAAAAGGGGCGCGGTACCCTGTGCGTCTCCAGTCAGGTGGGGTGTGCCCTGGACTGTTCCTTCTGCTCCACGGCCCGGCAGGGTTTCAACCGGAATCTGAGCGCCGCCGAGATCATAGGCCAACTGTGGCTGGCCAACCGGGAGCTGGGACGTGATCCCGGCGGGGAACGAATCATCTCCAACGTGGTATTGATGGGGATGGGGGAACCGCTGCTGAATTTCGACGCCGTGGTGGCGGCCATGGATCTGATGATGGACGATCTGGCCTATGGGCTTTCCAAACGGCGCGTGACCATCAGTACCGCCGGCGTGGTGCCGGCTTTGCTGCGCCTCAGGGAGGTGAGCGATGCCAGTCTGGCGGTCTCCCTGCATGCACCGGACGATGCGCTGCGTGACCGGCTGGTGCCGATCAACAGGAAATATCCCATTGCCGAACTGCTGCGTGCCTGCCGCGCCTATGTCAGCGGAGAAACCAAGCGCGGGGTGACCTTCGAATATGTGATGCTGCACGGAGTCAATGACAGCGAAGAACAGGCGCGCCGGCTTGCCCGGTTGCTGAACGGGATCCCTTCCAAGGTCAACCTGATTCCCTTCAACCCCTTCCCGGGGAGTCGATATGCCTGCTCCCCACCGGAGGTGATCGAGCGTTTCGCCTCCATCCTCCAGGAGCGGGGAATCGTCACCATCGTGCGGCGTACCCGGGGGGAGGACATCGATGCCGCCTGCGGTCAGCTGGTTGGCAGGGTCCGGGATCGGACGCGGCGCAATGTGATCCCGGTCCGGGAGGCGTGCTGATGCGTCGCGGGTTCGGGGCATTGCTGCTCGCCGCCGTCATCGTGCTGGCGGGGTGCGCGAGCGCCCCGCGCGACGAAGGCGGTGCGGCGGTCCCCTCGGTGACCACGGCGGCGGACGCCAATGCGGCGCTGGGGCTGGGGTATATGCGACAGGGGAACTACGCCGAGGCGTTGCGCAAGCTGAAAAAGGCGCTGCGGCAGGATCCCGATTCGGTGCGAGCCCATCACTACATCGCCGAGTTGTATAACCGTCTGGGCGAGCCGGAGCTGGCGGACAAGCATTTCACGAGGGCGCTGAGGCTCAGCCCCCGCGACGCTGCCTTGCGCAACAATTACGGCGTGTTTCTCTGCACCCAAAAGCGGTATGCCGAAGCGGAGAAGCAGTTCCAGGTCGTACTCCGCGACCCCCTTTATGAGGGGCGGGCCGAGAGCTACGAGAATGCGGCGCTCTGTGCACTGCACGCCGGGGACGACGAGAAGGCTGAAGGCTACTTCCATGCCGCGTTGAAGCTCAATCCGCGCCTGCCCAAATCGCTCTTCGAGCTGGCCCGGATCAACTACCGCAAGCAGCGCTACCTCTCCGCACGCGCCTATCTGCAGCGCTACGAGTCGGTTGCCCCGGCGGTCGCGGAGTCTCTGTGGCTGGGTTTCCGGATCGAAAAGGCCAAGGGAAACGAAGAGGCGGCGGCGGAGTATGGGCGCCGTCTCGATCAGTCCTATCCGGATTTCGCCCCCTGGAGAGAGTACCGGAAAGATGGGAAGCTCTAGGGGGTAGCCGCGCATGTCCGGAAACATTCAGGCCGTCCGCGGGATGAATGACATTCTTCCCGAAGAGACCCCCTACTGGCGTTACCTGCAGCGGGTGTGGGAGGAGGTGCTCGCCAGCTACGGTTACCGTGAGATACGGCTTCCCATCCTGGAGAAGACAGAGCTGTTCAAACGCTCCATCGGCGAGGTGACCGACATCGTCGAGAAGGAGATGTACACCTTCATCGACCGCAACGGGGACAGCCTCACCCTGCGTCCCGAGGGGACGGCGGGATGCGTCCGGGCCGGCATCGAGCATGGTCTGCTCTACAACCAGATCCAGCGCCTCTGGTATCAGGGTCCGATGTTTCGTCACGAGCGCCCCCAGAAGGGGCGGTACCGGCAGTTCCACCAGTTGGGCGTGGAGACTTTCGGCATGGCCGGGCCGGATATCGATGCCGAGCTGATCCTGCTCAGCGCCCGCATCCTGGAACGCATCGGGCTGGCGGACGAGATCGTCCTGCAGATCAACTCACTGGGAAGCGCCGAATCCAGAGCGCGTTACCGGGAGCTGCTGGTGGACTATTTTTCCCGCCATATCGACCAGCTGGACGAAGACAGTCGCCGTCGCCTGCACACCAATCCGCTGCGGATCCTCGACAGCAAGAACCCCCGGATGCAGGCGTTGATAGAGGAGGCGCCCCGGATGTCGGAGCACCTGGACGACGCGTCGAAGGAACATTTCGAGCGGCTGCTTGCCTACCTCTACGAGGCCGGGATCGGTTACCAGGTGAATCCGCGGCTGGTGCGGGGGCTGGATTACTACAACCGGACGGTCTTCGAATGGGTGACCGACCGGCTCGGGGCGCAGGGCACGGTGTGCGCGGGTGGCCGTTTCGACTCCCTCGTGGGGCAACTGGGCGGAAAGCCGACCCCGGCGGCCGGCTTTGCCATGGGGATCGAGCGCCTGGTGGCGTTGCTGATGGAGGATGAAAAGATCGCTGTCCCGGCCGACAGGCCTCAAATCTATCTGGTGGTGGTCGGTGAGGGGGCCGAGCGGGCCGGGATGACGATTGCCGAGCGGTTGCGCCGCGCCCTGCCGGGCCTGCGCCTGCAGCTCAATTGTGGCGGTGGCAGTTTCAAGAGTCAGCTGAAACGGGCCGACCGGAGCGGAGCGGAGATGGCATTGATCCTGGGTGAGGACGAGCTGGTGCAGGAGAGCATCACCATCAAGCCCTTGCGAGGGGGCGAGCAACGGCGGGTGGCGCTAGAGCAGCTGGAGACCCACCTGAAAGATTTCCAATTCACAGATTGAAAAAATTTTGGAGGTAACCGTGGATCACACTGACGAGGAGCAGCTGGAACGGCTCAAGGAGTGGTGGAGCAAGAACGGCAAGTTTGTCGTCGCCGGCCTGGTGGTCGGCCTTGCGGCAGTCATTGGCACACGTATGTGGACCGATTCCAGGCACCGGACGGCCGAGGCCGCGTCGCTGCAGTACGAGCAGCTGCTCCAGTTGGTGGAGCAGGGTAATGCAGGAGAGGCGGAGCAGCTGGCCGGGACGCTGTTGACACAGTACAGCAGTACCCCCTATGCCACGTTGGCCAAGCTGATCCTCGCCCGGCTCAAGGTCGAACAGGAGGATCTGGCGGCCGCGGAGGCGCTGCTGCGCCAGGTCGCGGAGAGTGCCGATCAAGAGGCGATCCGGGAGATCGCCAGGATGCGCCTGGCCCGGGTGCTGTTGGCCGACGGCAAGCCGGACGCCGCCTGGTCGGCGATCCAGGGGGCGGGATCCTCTGTCAATCAGGCGGATCTGGAGATCATCCGGGGGGACATCTACCTGGCCCAGGGCAAACGGGCCGAGGCTCGAGCCGCCTATGAACGGGCACTGACCCTGGGTGGCAGGAACCAGCGGCTGTTACGGATGCGTCTGGATGATCTGGCCATGGCCACGGCAGCCGGGACCGAGACAACCGAATGATGCGGTGGTTCATACGGTGAGCCGGCCATGAGTGCAACCTTCCTCCTGTCGTTTCGCGGTGTCTGCCGCGACGCGCTGCCGGCGCTGTTGGGCAGCCTTCTCCTGCTGCTCTCCGCCTGCAGCTCCAGCAACGTGGAGCCGCCGACGCCCCTCACCGAGTTCGAGCCGGAACTGGCCGTGAAGCCGCTCTGGAGTACACGGGTCGGCCGTGGGGTGGACGATCGGGATTTGCGACTGCGTCCCCGTCTGGCAGGCGATACCTTGTATGTCGATGACTACAAGGGGATCGTGGCCGCCCTGCGGGCCGACAGCGGAGAATCGATCTGGGAGGTGGATGTCGGAGAGAGGCTGACCAGCGGTCCCGGTCATGGCGAAGGCAAGGTGGTGGTCGGTACCGCCGACGGGCAGGTGATTGCACTGGATGCAGCGGATGGCAAGGAGCTCTGGCGTGCTCAACTTTCCAGCGAGATCCTGGCCGCTCCGGCCGTTGGCAGCGGCACGGTGGTGGCACATACGGTGGATGGCAAGCTGTTTGCGCTGGCGGCCGATGATGGTGAGCAGCGCTGGATCTACGATCGAACCGTGCCTACGCTCACCCTGCGCGGTACCAGTTCTCCGGTGATTCTGTCCGATATCGTGGTGGACGGTTTTGCCAGCGGCAAAGTGGCGCTGCTGGCCCTTCAGGACGGACGCGTTCTGTGGGAGAAGAGCGTGGCCGTTCCCCGCGGACGCTCGGAGCTGGAGCGGATGGTGGACATCGATGGATCACCGCTGATCATCGGCAGCGTGCTCTATGTGGTGAGCTATCAGGGCCGGGCAGCCGCCATCGATCTGCAGACCGGCCGGGTGCTCTGGAGTCGTCCCATGTCGTCTGCCACCGGCCTGGTGGCAGATGACCGCGCCATCTACCTGACCGACGACCAGGATCGCGTCTGGTCGCTGGATCGATCCAGCGGCGCACCCTTGTGGCAACAGGACGCCCTGCGTCATCGGGGTGTGACTGCACCGGTACTCCTCGGTGAAAGCGTGGTGGTTGCGGATCGCGAAGGATTCGTTCATTGGCTGGCCCGGAGCGACGGTCATTTTCTTGCCCGTTACGAGGCGGCCAGCGGCATTCGCGTGGCCCCGATCGCCGACGGCAAACGACTTTATCTCTATGATGACAAGGGCCGCTTGCTTTGTCTGGAGGTCGCGCCACGCCGGTGAGCCGTTCCGCCGTTTTGTGATATTCTCCCCACGTGGAGCCTGTAATGAAACCTGTCCTGGCCCTGGTCGGCCGTCCCAATGTGGGGAAATCGACCCTCTTCAACCGCTTGACCAAATCCCGTGACGCGCTGGTGGCCGATCAACCGGGCTTGACCCGGGACCGCAAGTATGGCGAAGGCAAGGTCGGCCGGCGGGGCTACATCGTGATCGATACCGGCGGATTGAGCGGTGAATCCGAGGGGATCGATCAGCGCATGGCGCAGCAGTCCTGGCTCGCCGTGGAGGAGGCCAGCGCGGTGCTGTTTCTGGTGGATGCGAAGAGCGGTCTAACCCCGGCGGACGAAGAGATCGCCCAGCGGCTTCGCCAGTGCGGCAAGCCGGTTTTCCTGGTGGTCAACAAGGCGGAGGGGATGGAGCCCGCCCTGGCGGCGGCGGAGTTCCACGCTCTCGGTCTCGGCGAGCCGCTGGCGATCGCCGCGGTTCACGGCCAGGGGGTGAAACAGCTCGTCGAGGAGGTGTTGCCGCCAGAGCCACCGCTGCAGTCGCAAGAGGAGACGGAAGAAGCAGGGATTCGCATCGCCCTGGTGGGGCGCCCCAACGTGGGCAAATCCACACTGCTGAACCGCATCCTGGGTGAAGAGAGGGTGGTGGTCTACGACATGCCCGGAACCACCCGCGATGCCGTGTTCGTTCCCTTCGAGCGGGAAGGGCAGAAATACCTCTTCATCGACACCGCCGGGGTACGGCGCCGCAGCCGGGTGAAGGAGGCGGTGGAGAAATTCAGCATCATCAAGACCCTCCAGGCCATCGACGCCGCGCAGGTGGTGATCATGGTGCTGGATGCCCGGGAGGGGATCGGTGAGCAGGATGCCCATCTGCTGGGCTATATCCTCGACGCCGGACGCGCGGTCGTCATTGCGGTCAACAAGTGGGACCATCTGTCGCCGGAGCAACGGGAGAAGGTGCGCCGGGAGCTGGATCTGAAATTGCCTTTTCTGGATTTCGCCCGGATCCATTTCATTTCGGCCCTGCACGGTACCGGGGTGGGGGAGCTGTTCGAATCGGTGCAGCGTGCCTATCGTTCGGCGATGGTGCAGCTTCCGACCCCGCAGTTGACCCGTCTGCTGGAGGATGCGGTGGCGGCTCATCCGCCGCCGCTGGTGCGAGGCCGCCGGGTGAAACTCCGTTACGCCCATCAGGGGGGAAAAAATCCACCCGTGATAGTCATTCATGGCAACCAGACCAGCGCGGTGCCGGAAAGCTATCGGCGCTATCTCGGTAACCTGTTTCGCAAACAGCTGCGGCTGGAAGGAACGCCGTTGCGTATCGAATTCAAGGGCGGGGAGAATCCCTTTGCCGGGCGCAGGAACCGGTTGACCAGGCGGCAGCAGGAGAAACGGCGTCGTTTGATGCGATTCGTCAAAAAAAGAGGATAGTTTCCGCTCATGGAGGAAAAAGGGATGAACAGGGTCTTGTCCGTTACGCTGTTGATGCTCTCTGCCGGGCTGTTGTCACCGCACGCTGACGCCGGGGTGGGTGTGGTCTCCTCACGGGGAGATATCTTCTACGGCGGAGGAATCAGCGCGAGCTTCGGTACCGTCGACTACGTGGAGCTGTCGCCCATGGTAGGGGTTCATCTGGATGAGCGGACCTCGGTCGGTATGACGCTTCTCTACCGCTATCGTAACGACGATCGAATCGGCAGCAGCAACGACTGGGGCGGTTCCCTGTTTGCCCGTTACCGTCTCACCTCCGCCTTCTATCTGGAGGGGGACTACGAATATCTGGATCACGAGTATCGCAGCGGTACCTCCAGCGAGCGCCGGCAGTACCAGAGCCTCCTTGCCGGCGGCGGGATGGTCACGCCCCTCGGCGCGAATACCGCGATGTATATGTCGGTACTCTACAACTTCAGTTATGAAGAGGGAGATTCTCCCTACGGCGATCCCTGGATCGTCCGCTTTGGTCTCAGCGTGGGATTCTAGCTATTGACCATAACCAGTCAGGCCGAAGGAGCGTTACCAGCCCGCAGGCAGGCTGGAGGGCGGTCCATCAATGGACGGCGGAACGGGGATCGGTATCGGCGCGGTGGGCGAACCAGTCGAGAGAGTCCTGTTGCCGGAGCAGGTCATCGAAGCTGCATGCCGGTACCGGCTTGCAGAAGTAGTATCCCTGAACCTGGTTGCACCCCTCGCTGCGCAGGAATTTCAGTTGCTGCGGGGTTTCCACCCCCTCTCCCGTGACCTTCAGCCCCAGGCTCTGGGCCATGACGATGATGGCGCGGGTGAGAGCCGCATCCTCCTTGTCGGTGGTGATGTCCCGCACGAAGGTCCTGTCGATCTTCAGTGCGTCGAATGGAAAATGTTTCAGGTAACTCAGCGCGGAGTAGCCGGTTCCGAAATCGTCCACCGCCAGGGACACCTCCATCTCGCTGAGTTCGTTGAGGATCCGTGATGCCTCGCCGGAATCCTTGAGCAACAGGTTTTCGGTGATCTCCAGCTCCAGATTGCGGGCGGAGAGGTGGCTCTTTTCCAGTATCTGGCGGACCATTCTGATGAAGTTTTTCTCCCGTAGCTGGCGCGACGAGACGTTGATGGCGATGCGCAACGGCAAGCGGGTTCGCTGCTGCCACTCGCTCATCTGGGCGCAGGCGGTCTCCATGACCCATTCCCCAAGGGGGATGATGAGACCGTTCTCCTCCGCGATGGGGATGAACTGTTCGGGTGGCACCTGACCCAGTACCGGATTGTTCCAGGTGAGCAACGCCTCGGCGCCGACCATGCGCCGTTCGGTGAGGTCGATGATCGGCTGGTACTGAAGAGTGAACTCGTTCCGCTCCAGCGCCTGCCGCAGGTGGGATTCCATTTCCAGCCGGTGGACCGCTTGGCGGTTGATGTCCGGGGTGAAAAAGCAGTAGGTGTTGCGGCCGTTGGCCTTGGCACGATACATGGCGGCATCGGCGTGCTGCAACAGGGTGTGGGGGTTGTCGCTGTCGTGCGGATAGGTGGACAGGCCGATGCTGACCGTGAAGAACAGCTCCCTGTTCTCCAGCAGGAAGGGGGTGGAAAACCCTGCCAAGATCTTGTGCGCCACCACCTTGGCGTCGCGGATGGTCGCCAGATCCGGCAGGATGACCAGGAACTCGTCACCGCTCAGACGGGCCACGGTATCCCCCTTGCGCGTGGCGTTGCCCAGCCGCTTCGCCGCCTCGATGAGCAGCTGGTCGCCGGCGGCGTGGCCGAGCGTGTCATTGAGGCTCTTGAAGTTGTCCAGGTCGATGAACATTACTGCCACGGTGCGTCCGTTGCGGTGTGCCCTGGCGGTCGCCTGGGTGAGCCGATCGAATGCCAGCACCCGATTGGGCAGGCGCGTCAGGGAGTCGAAATTCGCCTGGTTGAACAGGCGCTCCTCGTACACCTTGCGCACCGTGATATCCTCGCAGATGGCCAGGAAGTGGGAGATGGTACCGTCGTCCCGGATGGGGGAGATGGCCACGTACTCCCAGTACTTCTCTCCATTCTTGCGCCGGTTGGAGAGTTCGCCGCGCCATTCGCCGCCGTTTTTCAGCGCGGCGCGGATCTCCGTCCGGATCTCGGCGGAGGCGAGTCCCGCTACCGTCTCCACCAGGTTCTTGTGCATCACTTCCTCCGCATCATAGCCGGTGATGCGGCTGAAGCGCGGGTTGACATAGCAGATGTTTCCCTCGGTATCGGTGATGATGACCGAGGCGGGGCTCTGTTCCACCGCCTGGGAGAGAATACCCAGCTGTTCCTCCGCCTCCTTGATCTCCGTGATATCGCTGAAGTGCTCGACCCTTCCGCCGCGGTAAAGGCCTGTGTGGATAGGCTGGCTGTGATATTCGAGCCAGCGTCCGCTCTTCCCGTCGCCCTCCTTCAGGTGACATATCATCCGTCCACCGGGTTGGTCGTCCCGGTAGATGGAGAGCAGTTTGCACTTGAAGCTGCAGACGTTCGTAAGCAGTGTATCGACACTCTCCCGGAAGTCCCTGCCAATCACCTCTTCCCGTTTGACGTGAAAGAACCGTTCGAACGAGCGGTTGGTCCAGACCGCCTTGAACTCCTTGTCCAGGATGACGATGGCCACACTGGAGTTGTCCAGGACGTCGTTGATCAGCGAGCGATAGCGCGCCTCGCTGAGGCGGAGCATATTCTGTTTCTGTTCCAGTTGACGGACCTTTTCATCCAGCTTCAGGGTCAGGCGCTGTTTGTACAGATCACGCAATCTGGAGAAATCGGTGACCGAGGGTCGCGGAACGGGAAGCCGGCTCTGCTGATGCTCTTCGAGAATGGAGGCGATGATACCGAGAAACTCAGTGATATCGATCGGTTTCACGATGAACCGCGAGGCACCGAGGGAGAGGGCAAGCTCCCGATCCTCGGGTTCGGTGAAGGTGGCGGTATAGAAAACCAGGGGGATGTGCCGTAGTTGGGGATCGGTCTTGATGATCCGGCACAGTTCGAAACCGTCCATCCCCGGCATCATCACATCGGAGATGACCAGGTCTGGTGGTGAACGATACATCATCCGCAGCGCCGATTCCCCATTCTCCGCGCTGACTGCTTCGTGTCCCATCCCCTCCAATGCTGTGGTCAGTAACAGATTGGAGTTCTCGTCATCCTCGACTATCAGTATTTTCATTCTATGTTCCCTGGTTCGAGCACCGCGGGTGCTCCGCGCGCCCTGGTTCCCCGAAAGCGAGCGTACGATTCAGACCGAGGGGTCTTCACTGCAGCCCTGTCTCGACGCAGGAGTGATGCTCGTGGCGAATCCGAGCCGCAACGAAGTTTCCGTGTCGACCGAGATGCTTCCCCCAAGCAGCTCGGTAATCGTCCTGGCGGTCAGATAGAGGCGTATGTTGCTACAACCGCTCTTTTGTCCAGCCTCTTTCCTTTTCGTTTCCAGCGCACGGAAAAGCCCAGCCAGTGACTGCTGTTCCCGTTCCTGGTGTGAAATGCCGATGATGATGTTCAGCAGGTCGCCACTCTTGTCGGCGGCAATAGTAATATTTTTAGTATCCGTGTATTCTACAATACAGACTATCAGATTGATAAGGCATTGCTGCAGCTTTTTCCGGTCGGTGTGCAGCATAATCTGTTGTGGAACATCAACTTCGATGGTTATATGTTTGAAATCCTGTTGATTGCGCCCTTGCAGTTCATGGACGATTTCTTTGATGACCGTGCTGAGACCGAACGTGGAGGGAGCATTCCCGGCGTTACCTGTGTCGATCTTTGCGATTTCTATCACATCCGTGATCATGGATAGCAGCCTCTTTGCGGAGTCGAGGACCCGCTCCAGCTGGTCCCGTTGACGCTCGTTGATCTCGCCAGACATCCCCTGGAGGATGATCCCCGTGAAGCCGATGATCGCATTCAGCGGTGTGCGCAGCTCGTGAGCGAGCGAGGTGGCATAGGATGCCTTGAGCTGTTCCAGTTCCCCGACGGTCACGGAAAGATCCTCCTTTCCTCCTGCGGCGGTGGTCCGAAACGTGTTGCGGAGGATGACATAGTACAGTCCGGCCGCAACGACCGGGATGGCGAGCAACAGGAGGAGATGGGAGAGATCGGTTACAGGAGAGAGCGTCGATGTCACCAGTGCGGTACCTCCCACAGCGAAACCCAGAATGAGGAGAAACGGGATGAAGAGGCGGGTGGTTGAAGAGGGTTTCATATCAAATGATTATCAGATGTTGATATTTCATTATTTGACAACGGCTGATCGAAATCAATGAAAAAAAGAGGTTTCACTATAGAATCGTACGCCTTTGGCGGGTTGAGGTAGATGGCGGAACAGATACCGGCAAAGGCTGCCACGATTGCATATACGCTGCGCGGAAACCGCTATCTGAATATCACCAGCCGCTGCACCCTGCGATGCGCCTTCTGTCCCAAGTTCAACGGCAGCTGGGAGGTGAAGCAGTATGAGCTGCGGCTGCGTGAGGAACCTTCGGTGGAAGAGATCATTGCCGCGGCTGGAGACCCCTCGCGGTACCGGGAGGTGGTGTTTTGCGGGTTGGGGGAGCCGACACGTCGTCTGGAGGTCATGTTGGAGATTGCCGAGCGACTACGCGGGGCGGGAGCGCGGATCCGGGTCAACACCGATGGTCTGGCCAGCCTGGTTCATGGGCGGGATGTGACTCCGGAATTTGCCGGGCGGGTGGATGCCGTCTCCATCTCCATGAATGCCCAGGATGAACCCACCTATGATCGGCATTGTCGCCCGCGCCACCCGGACTCTTTCTCCGCCATGCTGGAGTTTTCGGAGCGGATCCAGCGATATGTTCCCGAGGTGGTGATGACCGCCATCGACGGGCTCCCGGGGGTGGACATCGCCGCCTGCCGCCGCCTGGCCGAGGGGATCGGTGCCACCTTCCGGCGCCGCGTCCTGGATGTGGTGGGCTGATGGCGCTCTCCGACTACGTGGATACCTTCGGGCAGATGCTTCTTGCCCGGTACGGGGAGCGGGTGCACAAGGTGGCCGTCGATGCCGGGTTTACCTGCCCCAACCGGGACGGGACCATTGGTCGTGGCGGATGCAGCTTCTGCAACAACCGCTCGTTCAGTCCCAACCGCCGCGCTGCAGTGCCGGTCGAAGAGCAGATCGCAGCGGGAAGAGAGGTGATCGCCAGGCGTACCGGGGCGCGGCGGTTTCTGGCCTATTTTCAGGCCTATACCAATACTTACGACAGTGTCGAGGCACTGGGAAGGCGCTACGATGCCGCGCTGGCGCAGGAGGGGGTCATCGGGCTCTCCATCGGTACACGGCCGGACTGTATCTCTTCCGCGGTGCTGGACCTGCTGGCAGGGTATCGCGATCAGGGTTACGAGGTCTGGCTGGAGCTGGGTCTGCAATCCAGCTTCGACGAGACCCTGAAACGGGTCAACCGGGGCCACGGCTTCGCTGAATACCGGCGGGCACTGCATGCGGCGCGTGAGCGCGGGCTGCCGGTTTGCACCCACCTCATCGCCGGGCTGCCGGGAGAGGGGGCGTTTCATGTCCGCACCACCCTGCAACGGGTATTGGCCGAGGGGGTCGATGGACTCAAGGTGCATCCGCTTCATGTGGTGAGGGGAACCCGCCTGGCGGCGGAGTGGCGGCGAGGCGAATATGCACCGCTTCGTTTCGAGGAGTACATTGCCCTGGCGGCCGATCTGGTGGAGATGACCCCACGCGGGATCGTCTACCATCGCCTCACCGGTACCGCCCGCCCGCCACTCTTGCTGGCGCCCGGCTGGTGTTCCTGGAAATGGCGGGTGCTGAACGGGATCGAGAACGAGCTGGCGCGGCGGGGTACACGGCAAGGCGCAGCGGGTAGAGAAAGAGAGGTCGGGAACCGATGACGATAGAGAGCAGCAAAAGGGTTGAACTGGTCTGTCCGGCGGGGAGCCTGCCCGCGCTGAAGGCGGCGGTGGATTGTGGTGCGGATGCGGTCTATATGGGGTTCCGGGATGCCACCAATGCGCGCAACTTTCCCGGTCTGAATTTCGACGAGGGGAGTGCGGCCAAGGGGATCGAGTATGCCCATCAGCGCGGCGTGAAGGTGTTGCTGGCGCTCAACACCTTCCCCCAGCCGGAGAGCTGGGAGCGGGGTACCCGGGCAGTGGACCAGGCGGCCGGCCTGGGTGTCGATGCCTTGATCATGGCGGATCCCGGCCTGTTGCGCTACGCCGCGACCCGTCACCCGGAGCTGCGTCTCCATCTCTCGGTGCAGGGTTCGGCGACCAGCTACGAGGCCATCAATTTCTACCGGCGGCAATTCGGCGTTCAACGAGCGGTCTTGCCACGGGTGCTCTCTTTCTCCCAGGTGGCGCGACTGGTCGCCAACACCGAGGTGGAGATCGAGGTGTTTGGTTTTGGCAGCCTCTGCGTGATGGTGGAGGGGCGTTGTGCCCTTTCCTCCTATGCCACCGGAGAGTCACCCAATACCTGTGGTGCCTGTTCACCGGCCAAGGCGGTGCGCTGGGAGGAGGACACAGAGGGCCGCCGCTCCCGGCTCAACGGGGTGCTCATCGATTCCTACAAGCCGGGCGAGAGCGCCGGGTACCCCGTGCTGTGCAAGGGCCGTTTCGAGGTCAACGGGCGCGTGGATTATGCCATCGAGGAGCCCACCAGCCTCAGTCTGCTGGACCACCTGCCCGAGTTGCTGAAGGCTGGTGTGAAGGCGCTCAAGGTGGAGGGGCGACAACGGAGCCCGGCCTACGTCCGGCAGGTGACCACTGTCATGCGCAGCGCGCTCGATGCCTGTCTCGCCAATCCCGACAATTACACGCCCCAGGCGGCATGGACGGCGCAGCTGGATCGGGTAGCCGAAGGAAGTACCCATACGTTGGGGGCTCTGGACAGGGCATGGCAATAGCGCTGCGAATCGGAAATATGAACGGTCGAGATTCATGAAACTGGCACTGGGACCCCTTCTCTATTTCTGGCCACGGGAACAGGTGGAGCATTTCTACCGCAGAGTTGCCGATCTGCCCGTGGATGTGGTCTATCTGGGCGAGACGGTCTGTTCGAAACGGCGCTTTCTCACCCGCGCCGACTGGCTGCGGCTGGCCGAGTGGCTGGCGGAGGCCGGAAAGGAGGTATATCTTTCCACCCTTACACTGATGGAGTCGGAATCGGAGCTGCGTACCATGCGCAAACTGGTCGGAAACGGCACCTATCCGGTCGAGGCCAACGACATGGCGGCGGTCAGCGTGGCGGCCGAGGCGGGAGTCCCGTTCGTTGCCGGCCCCCATCTCCATACCTACAATCAGGAGACGCTGGATCTGCTGGCATCCCTGGGTGCGCGGCGCTGGGTGATGCCCCTCGAGCTTTCCGCGGAGACGCTGGAGCAGATGCAACAGCGGCGTCCTGCAGGTCTGGAGACCGAGCTGTTCGTCTATGGGCGGATGCCCCTGGCCTTCTCTGCGCGCTGTTTCACCGCTCGTAACCGCGATCTGCCCAAGGACGATTGCCGGCTGTGTTGTGGCGACTATCCGGATGGCCTGCCCCTGGGTACCCAGGAGGGTGAGCGTTTTCTCACCCTGAACGGTATTCAGACGCAGTCCGGACGGGTGTGCAACCTGTTGACCGAGTTGCCCCGGATCGGGAAGCTGGGGGTGGATGTGGTCCGTATCTCCCCCGATTCCCGACATTCGGAAGCGGTCATCAGGGCGTTTCACGAGGTCATGACCGGAGAGGTGTCAGCCGAAGTGGCGCAGCAGAGGCTGGACGAAACCACCGGGGAGATCTATTGCAATGGCTACTGGTTTGGTGAGCCTGGAATGGCCACCGTGGCGAAGCAGTGAGGCTTGCACGGTGCGCAGGTGGTTGTTTCCGGGTTTTTTGCGACCCACCGAGCAAGCAACTGGTTCACGACGGGATAGTGCGCCGCCGGTTTCGTTCGTTCGACATAAAAAAACGCAGCACGTCCCTGTGCCGCAATAGCAGGAGAACTGCCAGGAAACCCAGATGAATGAAACAGCGTCCCGAAAGGGAACCAGCTTCATCCAAAGTGTACAAAAACTTGCTTGACAGACAGTATCAACCGATACCCTTTCCGAAGGTCTGTCAAGCCTGCACCAACCTCTGCATGCGCTCAGCCAGGGCGCTGCGTTCGACCCGCTCGATGAGTTCCTTTATACGGGGTGCCCATGCCGGGCCCACTACCTCTTGCAAATGCCTGTCGAGGTCAAACTCAAGGGCATCCAGCAGGTTTTTGATGTAGAGCGCCGCGTCTGTATCGCCCTCCAGCTTCAAATCCCGGTTGAAAAACAGGGTGTCCGGATCCTCACTGCGATTTGCCAGACGCCAGAAATCGACCAGTTTTCCGCTGATACGGACATCCCATGGCAGATGAGCGGAACAACCATGGAGCCGACGCCCGGAGATCCGGATGTGGAACCGGTTGCCGGTCTCCTCTAATGCGAGACAAACCCGTTTGCCCTCCAGATAATCGAGCTGCTCCTCGATCTCCTGGCCTCGCATCAGATGGTTGACCGCGGTTGTCAGCAGATCGACGTGCAGCCTGTCCGGTAACAATTTCAACGCCGCGTATACCGGCAGAGCCCTATCTATCGGCATTGCGAATAGTAAATCCCCACTAACAATTGCGGTTATATGATTTCAAATTCATCGGAGTAATGCATTGATCTATATCAATAGAAGGGATGGGAAGGGAGATGGCGTTACCCTCGTGAAGATGCAATTTGGTTGTTGGAAACGAGTGCAGAAAAAACGTACAAACTGGCGAGAATAGTTATATAATTCTTAACTAATATTTTTAATAGACAAAAAATTTACAATTGGCGGGGCGTGATCTCTAAAGAGTTTCCGCTCCCGGTCGTTATTGGGGAAAGTATCTAAACCTCTCAATTCTGGAGCAAGAGTTCCATGGCTGCTGGTCTGGGTGAATACATCAACAACTCATCGCTGCGGACGAAGATCCTGTTTCTGGCCGGATTGCTGAACGTCGGTATCATGGCGGTGGGATTGCTGGGGGCTGGATTCATCCACAGCCAGAGCAAGGCGACCGAGGCGGCGGTGGCCGAGAGCCAGGCCAGGGTGACGGCGGCGGCGCGGGCGAGGGTCGCCATCGTGGAGATGAATGCAGCCATCAGTACCCTGCTGGCCGCCGATGAGCGTCTGGACATCCGTAAAGCGGCCATCGCCAGCATTCGGGCCTCCTCCCATCTGGATGAGGATATCCGCAACCTGCAGGATGCCCTGCCGGGAGATCCCATGGTCTCGCGGCTGGCGGAACTGCTCGAGAAGTTGAAGCCGGGACAGCTCAGCATCATCCGGGCGGGCAAGAAGAACGACGATGCCGCCGGTCTGGCCAAGATGAAGGAGATTGAATCCCTGCTGCAGGAGGTGGAGACGGTTTCCCAGCAGCTGGTGGACGGAGAGCGTGAAAAGCTGGCCGCCAGCCTGGCGAAGAGCAGGGAACAGGGTAAACGTATCGTCCTCATTCTGGCGGCGTTCGTGCTGGGCGGCATTCTGGTGGGGGTGCTGGTCAGTCTGTTCGTGGCGGCGAAAATCACCCGGCCCTTGGTGATGATCGAGCAGAGCATGGCAGCGGTGGCCAACGGGGATTTGACCATCAGCCTGGAGGCCGGCGGGAAGGACGAGATGGGGCGGACCGTGAACGCCATCTCGAAAACGGTGGGCAAGCTGCATGGCATCATCCGCGGCATCATGGCGAGTTCCGGAATGTTGACCAACGAGAGCAGGGAACTTACCACCGCCGCCGGGCTGATTCAGGATGCCACCCTGCGGATCCATGAGAACGTCAAGCAGATCAAGGAGGAGTCCGGCGTCGCCCTGGAGGCGACCGGGGAGGCGCTGGAACATCTGGACGAGGCGGCGGACGAGTGCCGTTGTGCTTCGGACACCGCCACCACCTCGGCCACCGAGATCGTCTCCGCGGTGGATGATTTTCAGCGTTTCCAGAAGGACATGGAGCAGACGGTGGAGGTGACCCAGAAACTGGCGGAGGCCGCCGGGCAGATCACTCAGATCACCAACACCATCCGCGGGATCTCCGAGCAGACCAACCTGCTGGCCCTCAATGCCGCCATCGAGGCGGCGCGTGCGGGGGAGCAGGGACGCGGGTTCGCCGTGGTGGCGGATGAAGTGAGGGAGCTGGCCAAGCGGACCAGTGAGGCCACCGATCAGATCGCCGGCCTGATTGAGACGGTCTCCAGCAGTGTGGATGTCACGGTGCAGTCTCTGGAGGGAACGGTGGCCGATTCCCGTAACAACATCGAAAGATTGCAGCAGGCAGCCGATCACATATCGAAGAACAGTGAACAGGCCCAGCAGCTCTACGAGGGGATGAAACGGGTGGTGACCATCATGTCGCCGCAGAAGGAGGCGATGCGGCGTATCACCGAGGTGGTGGATACCCTGTTCGAGATGGCGGAGGAGTCCAGCCGGCAGGTGGTCAAGCTGAACGAGCTGTCTAGTGACCTCAGCGGTGAGGCGAGCAAGATGCAGGGAATGATCAAACAGTTCAGGGTGTAACCCGATTACAAAAAACAGTCTATGGTTCAACCAAGAGGAGAAAAGCGTCAAATGAAATCGAAAGGTGACAAGTTGGCCCGTAATCTGTTACTGGCCTCCGTGGTTGCCCTGGGGGCTTGTGCTACGACGGCCCAGAGCGAACAGGAGCAGCGGCTGGTGTTCGAGGCGGGCCATCCCAGTCTCCAGTACTGGCTGCTGCCGGACAAGCCACCCTATCCCGAGGACAACGAACCGACCGCGGAGCGGATCGCCCTGGGCAAGCAGCTGTTCTTCGATCCCCGGCTGAGCCGGGACGGTAACATCTCCTGCGCCAGCTGTCACAACCCGATGCTGGGCTGGTCCGATGGTCTCCCCACCGGGCGTGGATTCAGAGGCGCGCTGCTGGGGCGGGCTTCTCCCACGGTGATCAACACCGCCTACAACTCCATCCAGATGTGGGATGGCCGCAAGAAGGACCTGGAGGATCAGGCCATCGGGCCGATGGAGGCCAGCGTGGAGATGAACACCGATTTCGATCAGATGTTCCGTTTCCTGCGTACCAACGAGGGGTACCGGACGGCTTTCGCCAAGGCCTATCCTGGTGAGGAGATCAACAAGGAGACCATCGCCAAGGCGATCGCCAGCTACGAGCGCACCATCATCAGCAACGATTCTCCCTTCGACCGCTGGATCAAGGGGGACAAGAGTGCGATGACCGAGCAGCAGGTGCGCGGCTTCAAGGTGTTCGTCGATCCCGACAAGGGGAACTGCGAGATCTGCCACAGTGCTCCCAATTTCACCGACAACGGCTTTCACAACATCGGCCTGGCCTCTGTGGACGGGGGCAAGGGTGATCCCGGGCGTTTCGCCCACAAGCCCATCAAGATCCTGAAGGGGGCCTTCAAGACGCCGACGCTGCGTGACATCACCCTGACCGCCCCCTATTTCCACGATGGATCGGCGAAGACGCTGATGGAGGTGGTGGAGCACTACGTCAAGGGCGGTGAAGTGAAGGAGAACCTCTCTCCCAACATCAAGCCGCTCAATCTGACTCAGCAGGAGAAGGAGGATCTGGTGGCCTTCATGGAGGCGCTGACCACCGACCATGAGCCGGTCACCCTGCCCAAGCTGCCGCTGAAATGAACCGGACCGTCGGCCGCCGGCCATCCGGTGGCCGCATCGTCCACGAAACGCCGATTTGCTATCAGGTATGAGGAGAAAAATCATGAAATCAGACAAGACCGTTTTCGGCATCGCACTGGTTGCACTGCTGGCCGCCGGTACGGCAAACGCCGCCGAGTACGAGGTGGTTCAGAAGAACAAGGCCTTTTCACCCAAGGAGCTGAACATCAAGGTGGGGGATACGGTGAAGTTCACCAATGAAGATGACTTCTTCCACAACGTATTCAGTCTGTCGGATCTGAAGACCTTCGACCTGGGTTCCTATCCGAAGGGGGAGTTCAAGAGTGTCACCTTCGACAAGGCGGGCAAGGTGGAGGTGGAGTGCGCGATCCATCCCAGCATGCTGATGATCATCAACGTCCAGTAGCCGAACGACAGGTGGTCCATCGATGAATCCAACGATCAAATCAGGAGCCCTGGCGCTGCTCGTGCTGCTGGCCCCGTCGGTGATGGCGGCGGAAGAAAAACAGAGTGAGGCCAAGCCGACGCTGGAGTATGGAGCCGAGGTCTATCAGGCGCGCTGCGTGCTCTGTCACGGGCGGGAGGGATATGGCGATGGCATGTTGCCGGTATCGATGAAGGAGTACCCTTCTGCCAACCTGCACAAGAACCGGTTTGGCAAGGAGCTGGACGATCTGAGGCTGTCGATCGTCTACGGCGGCAGTCTCGGCACCATGAGTGCGGAGATGCCGCCCTGGGGGGACGAGCTGACCTATACCCAGGTGGAGTCGGTGGCCATGTTTACCAAGTTGCTCATCGACGATCCAAAGAAGGCGGTGGCCCTGATGGAGAAGACCGAGGCCAGCAAGCAGCCTTCGTACCGGCTCGGGAGAGCGATCTTCAAGAACTACTGCTCTCTCTGCCATGGGGAGAACGGAGAAGGGGACGGCAAGATGGCAAAGATCATCAAGAATCCGCCGCCCTTCAATCTGACCCTGAGCCGCGCTCCCGACGAGTACCTGATGCAGATCATCACCAAGGGCGGGGCCGCAATGGGACGTTCGCCGCGGATGCCGCCCTGGGGTGAGCAGTTTTCGGAGACGGAACGGCGCTCCATCATCATGTACATCAAGACGCTGCGGCGTTGAGCCCTACCTCGACAACCCCCTTTCCGTGGCGGGAAGGGGGGTTATTCCAGGGAGTAGGGAAGCTCCAGAAACTGCAGTACGGACTGCGGCTCCTTTTCCAGAGCGATGGTCTCGCCGTTTTCGACCGAGGCGATCTCCACCACCGCCAGCAGTTCGTATCCATCCGGGGCCGCCGGTTGGGCTTCCACGATCTTCCCTGTATCCCGTCCCTCGCCGGCCAGCCGCAGCGGTTCGCCCGGCTGCGGAGACGCGGCGCATTCGATCCGGGCCCGATACATGCGCCGTTTCAGCTTGCCCAGATAACGCAGCCGTGCCACCACCTCCTGGCCGGGGTAGCACCCCTTGTCGAAACTGATCCCTCCCAGCAGATCCAGGTTGATCATCTGCGGGACGAATGCCTCGACGGTCTCTGGATGGATATCGGGGAGGCCGGCGCGGATGTCGAGCAGTCTCCAGGCGGAGGTACCCACCGGTGTGGCCCGGCCTTTCAGCGAGGACCACAGGGGGATGATCTGCGCGCCGTCTCCCACCGCGATGAAACGGGGTTGCGGACCGGGTATCCCGAGCAGCGTATGCCCTTCTCCCCGAACCACCTCGTTCACCCCGGGCGGGGAGTCATGTCCCGCTTCCCGCAGCAGCTTCTCCGCCCCGGCACCCGCGACCCCCAACAGGGCGCATTCTTCGCTCGCATCCTCCAGGGTCACCCTGGAGATCAGGACATATTTTTTCAGTCGTTCCAGGGTGGCGGGCAGGATCGCCTTCGGGAGCAGCAGGTAGTGGTACTCTTCCGTCCGGAACAGCCGGAAGCAGGCCAGTACGCGGCCCTTCGGGCTGCACCAGGCGGTCAGCTGGCTGCGCTCGAAGGTCACTTCGCGGAGATCGTTGGTGAGCTGGTTCTGCAGAAAATCCGCCGCATCCTCTCCCCCGACCCGAATCACCCCAACATGGGTGAGGGGGGTGAGGGTGGTCTCTTCACCGACCGCCTCCGCCTCTTGCCGAACCGAAGAGAATGGTTGCACGAGTCCGTCCTCGATGCGGACACCGGAGCCGGAGCCGGTGAGAAAATCCTGCCATTCGTTCATGGTGGGTGTGTAAACCTCGTTCATTTGTGCTCTGTGGATGTCAGATCGGCAATGTATCATAGTTTGGCGGAATCGCCGGATGTTGGTATGTCCTGAAATGGTATTTGTACGCTAGAATAACGCCGTGCAAAGCAATAACGAACGCCCCCTGTTTCTCGATCTCACCCGCATCCGGCTGCCCCTGACCGCGCTGGTCTCCATCGGCCACCGCATCAGCGGGGTGATGCTGTTTCTCTCGCTGCCGCTGCTGCTCTATCTGTTCGGGCTTTCATTGCAGAGCGAAGAGGGGTTTGCCCGGGTGGGTGCCATCCTTTCCCAACCGCTGGTCAAGCTGCTGCTGATCCCCTACGCCTGGTTTCTCGCCCACCATCTGTTCGCCGGGATCCGGCATCTGCTGCTGGACATGGAGATCGGGGTGGAGAAGGAGGCCGCCCGGCTGGGTTCCCGCCTGGTGGTCGCGGCGGGAGCGGTCGTGTTGCTGATCGCCATGGTGGGGGTCTGGTGAGAGTTCCCAGCGGCGGGATTCGGACCTGGGAGATGCAGCGTTTCAGCGCCGCCTATCTGGCGCTGTTCGTCTTCTGGCTGGTGGCCCATCTGCTTCTCGATCCACCGAAGGGGTACCAGGAGTGGTATGACTGGGTGGCCCAGCCCGGCGTGAAGAGTGCCTTCCTGCTGTTCTTCCTGGCGCTGTTCGCCCATGTCTGGGTGGGGATGCGGGATGTGTTCATGGACTACGTCAAGCCGGCGTGGATGCGCTTTGCCCTGCGCCTTTCGATGATGGCGTTTTTGCTGGGGATGGCGGTCTGGATTCTGCAGCTCATGCAGAGGGTGGTGCCCGCATGAACGGCCTGCGCAAGCGCCGCTTCGACGTGCTGGTGATCGGTGCCGGTGGCGGCGGATTGCGCGCCGCCCTGCAACTGGGACGGGTAGAGGCCAGCGTGGCGGTGGTCTCCAAGGTGTTTCCCACCCGCTCCCACACGGTGGCGGCACAGGGTGGAATCAACGCTGCACTGGCCAACGCCCTGCCGGACGACTGGCACTGGCACATGTATGACACCGTCAAGGGGAGCGACTACCTGGGGGACCAGGACGCCATCGAGTACATGTGCCGCGCCGCCGCCCAACTGGTGATCGAGCTGGAGCATGCCGGGGTTCCCTTCTCGCGCCGGGAGGATGGCCGGATCTACCAGCGCCCGTTCGGCGGGCAGAGCCAGAACTTCGGTGGCGAGCAGGCGGCGCGCACCTGCGCCGCGGCGGATCGTACCGGCCACGCCATCCTGCACACCCTCTATCAGCAGAACATCCGCGCCCGCACCCACTTCTTCGACGAATATTTCGCCATCGACCTGCTCAGCGACGAGGATGGCAATTTCCTCGGCGCCGTGGCGCTGGAGATCGCCACCGGCGAACCCATCGTCATCGAGGCCAAGTGCACGCTGCTGGCCACCGGCGGGGCGGCGCAGATCTTCCGCACCAACACCAACGCCCGCATCAACACCGGCGACGGCATGGCGATGGTGCTGCGCTCCGGCATCCCGCTGGAGGACATGGAGTTCTTCCAGTTCCATCCCACCGGCATCGCCGGCAAGGGGATGTTGATCACCGAGGGAGCGCGGGGAGAGGGTGGCTACCTGGTCAACAGCGAGGGGGAGCGGTTCATGGAGCGCTATGCCCCCAACGCCAGGGATCTGGCCAGCCGCGACGTGGTCAGCCGCGCCATCGCCACCGAGGTGCGAGAGGGGCGCGGTTGCGGGCCACAGAAGGACCACGTGCTGCTGCGGCTGGACCATCTCGGCGAGGAGGTGGTGGCCAAGCGGCTGCCGGGGATCCGTGAGCTGGCGCGCACCTTCCTGCACATCGACCCCGCTTTCACCCCCATCCCGGTGTTTCCCACCGCCCACTACACCATGGGCGGGATCCCCACCAACCGCGACGGACAGGTGGTGGTTCCCTTCTCCCATGGTCCGGAGGAGCCGGTGCCCGGTCTCTACGCGGCGGGGGAGTGCGCCTGCGTCTCGGTGCACGGCGCCAACCGGCTGGGGGGCAACTCGTTGCTGGACATCGTGGTGTTCGGCCGGGCCGCGGCCAACCACATTGCGGAGCATCTGAAGCGCAACCGCTACCATCTGCCCCTGGACGAACGCAGTGTGGAGCGGGCGCTTGCCCGGCTGAGCCGCTGGGAGCGGCGGGGCGAGGGAGAGTCGGTGGCCGGGCTGCGGCGTGAGCTGCAGCAGACCATGGAGACCTATTGCGGCGTGTTCCGCAGCGAGGAGGTGTTGGCCGAAGGGGTGGAACGGGTGCTGGCGCTGCAGCAGCGGCTGCAGGATGCGGTGCTGAGCGATCACAGCAAGGTATTCAACACCGCCCGCATCGAGGCGCTGGAGCTGGAGAACATGATGGAGGTGGCGGTCGCCACGGTCTGTTCCGCCCTGGCGCGCAAGGAGAGCCGCGGCGCGCACTCCCGGATCGACCATCCCGAGCGGGACGACGAACAGTGGCTCAAGCACAGCCTGTTCTTCAGGGAGGGGCGGCGGCTGGACTACAAGCCGGTGCGCACCAAGCCGCTCACCGTGGAGTCGTTTCCGCCGAAACCCAGGGTCTATTGAGGGCAATGGCCATGAGCCGCATGCGTTTTCTCATCTATCGCTACAATCCCGAGGCGGGCGGCGGGCCCTACATGCAGGAGCACTGCCTGGACGACATCCAGCCGGGCATGATGCTGCGCGACGCCCTGCTGCGCATCAAGGAGCAGGACGAGACCCTGACGTTCCGCCACTCCTGCGGCGAAGGGGTGTGCGGCTCCGATGCGCTGAACATCAACGGACGCAACGGGCTGGGCTGCATCACGCCACTCAAGGGGCTGAAGGAGCCGGTGGAGGTGCGTCCGCTGCCGGGGATGCCGGTGATCCGGGATCTGGTGGTGGACATGGAGCGCTTCTTCGAGCACTACCGCTCCATCAAGCCCTACCTGATCGCCCACGATCCCGAGCCGGAGGTGGAGCGTCTGCAGTCTCCGGACGAACGGGATCGGCTGGACGGGCTCTATGAGTGCATCCTGTGCGGCTGTTGCACCACCTTCTGTCCCTCGTTCTGGTGGAATTCACAAAGCTTCCGCGGGCCGGCGGCGCTGTTGCAGGCCTACCGCTTCCTGGCCGACAGCCGGGATCAGGCGACGGCGGAGCGGCTGGGGGAGCTGGAAGGACCCTACCGCCTGTTCCGCTGCCGCAGCATCATGAACTGCGTGGAGGTGTGTCCCAAGGGGCTGAACCCCACCCGTGCCATCGGGCGCATCAAGCAGCTGATGCTCAAGCACATCCTGTAGGGGGGATCCCTCGGGCAGAGGCAGGAGGCTCGCGGTTCCTCGAGCCTCCGCTGTCGTTTCGCCGGATGGTTCTCAGAACAGCTTCTTGGCCATGTTCCAGGCCCCTTCGAGGCCGCCGATGGAATCGAGCAGGGAACCACCGCTGCTGGCGTTGTCCACCACCTGGGGGAGCGCATCGGAAAGGGCGTCCAGCAGGCTTCCCTCGTCGCTACCCAGCTGGGATGCAATCTGAGAGATCCTTTCGCTGCCAAACAGTTCCATCACTTGATCCCCGGAGATGGCATCGTTCTCCCCATCCCCCAGCCAGGACTCCACCACGGAGCCGAGCCCTTTCTCCTGCATGGTAGAAACGATGTTCCCCAGATCGAGGTTTCCGTTTTCATCGGTGAGCAGGTTGCCGAGCGCGGAGGTGATGTCGTCGAGATTGCCGTCACCGCTTCCCAGTTTGTCCATGAGCAGTGAGGCGCCCAGTTTCAGTATATCCATTGTCGATTCTCCTTGATGTGGTTGGGCCGGAATGTCTCGTCGCAACGACCCTTCCCTCATGCCCTGAGAGCAGAATCCCTATTGCCGCCCCTGGCCGCACACCGGTTCAGGAAGCGGTCATTGGCACGATAACCGACAGAAGATGGCCGATTTGCAGGTGAAACCGAACCGGTTTCACCATGGTCGATTGTACTATCCCGGTATTTGGTGTTCAAATTCGTGGATCGACGGGAAGAGGAAGACAAAGTGAAGAAGAGGTGGTACCTGATCCTTTCATTGGTGGTTACCGCAACGGGCTGTTCGGTGCGGCCCGCCGTGCAGCCCCATGAACCCTTCGTATCCGATGGTGTCGAGCGTAGTTCTCCACCGCGGGAGCAGCAGAGCGCAGCAACCGATTCCATCCCTCTGCGCTACCATCCCCGACAGGTGGGTGAGCTGGAGAACCCCGCCTTGCAGGAGGCCAGTGGACTGGCGGCGTCGCGGCGCCGTGCCGATCGGCTCTGGGTGCTGAACGATGGCGGCGATGCGGCGCGGATCTACGCCATCGGACCAGATGGATCGGATCAGGGGGCGGTGAGGATCGAAGGGGCCCGTAACGAGGACTGGGAAGACATGGCCTCGTTCCGCTGGGAGGGGAAACCCTACCTGCTGATTGCAGACATCGGTGACAACCAGGCCAGACGCAACAGCTATCGCCTCTACTTCGTGCGCGAGCCGCGGGATCCGCTTCCGGCCAGGGTGACGGCGAGTCGCGTCATGGAGTTCGTCTATGAGGACGGGCCGCGGGACGCGGAGGCGATAGCGGTCGATCCCAAAGGAGGGCGTATCCTCATCCTGAGCAAGCGGGATCGTCCGCCGCGGCTCTATGAGCTTCCCTTGTCACCGGACAGGAGGGGGATCCAGGTGGCTCGCTACATCACCTCCATTCCCCCGCTGCCGCAGCCTTCGTTCGGTGACATCCTCGCCAATCCGGTGCTGGGTGGTCTGGGGGATGTGCCGACGGCAATGGACCTCTCTCCCGACGGTTCGCGGGCGGTGGTGATGACCTATCGTGCCATCCTGCTGTACCGCCGTCTTCCTGGCATGGCGTGGCGGGAGGTCTTCAGCCGCCCCCCGGAAAAACTGGCGGCTCATGACCTGCTCCAGGGCGAGGCGCTGGCATTCGACGCCCGGGGAGTGCGGATCTACTACACTTCGGAACACCGCCCGGCACCGCTCTGGGCGCTTTTGCCGTATCGTCCGGGTTCAGGCGAGAAAGCGGTGAAACAGCCAGCCGGCAGCAGCCGCGGTGGCGATGAACAGGGCCAGGGAGAGCGCGGCATGGCGCCGATATTGCCGGATTAGGCGCCTCTGGGGCTCTATGGCGAGCAGGAAGGGCAGGTTTTCGTCGCGCGGTTTTTCCAGGCGGTGAAGATCGGGTTCCTGCAGTCGTTTGCGGTAGATCCGCTCCGCCTCTTCCTTCGCCTTGCGGCGTACCACCTGCCACTCCTCCAGATCGATCTCTCCGTCACCATTGGTGTCGAATCCGGCGGCGAGCAGCGCGGGGCGGTCCTGTTTCCATTCATTCAGCAGATCCCGGGTGATGTCGGCCACCGAGCCCAGCTCGGCGGCGCGCACCGTGCGGAACTGGCCGATGGCGTAGAGCGGCTGGCCGGGGAGGATGAAGCGCTCGGTGTAGCGGTAGTTCTCCCGCACTCTGCTGCCCAGGCTGCCTTCGCCCACGAGGGGAGCGGCTACCGGCCAAGGGGTGGCTCCATACCAGACCAGCCTGTCGGAATGGGTGATCTCCGCCCCCTCCGGATCGACGATGCACCGGCCGGTACCGTCTTCCAGATAGAAAGGCTGGTTGCTGCGGCCCTCCCTGACGGTCCTCCAGCGGTGGTAAGCGGCACCCTTGTAACGGTGATACTCTTTCTTCTCAATTTTGTAGTGGTACCAGAGACAACCGACGTTGGAGAGCGGTGAGAGCAGGGGTGCCGTCTCCAGCGGCTGGCCGGTTCCCTCCAGCTCCACGTAACCCTGATGGGCGGAACGGATGCGTGCGGTGGGCACATCCTCGATCATGCGTGCGCGGTGCCAGTAACGGAAGCTCAGATAGAACGCCACCAGGGCGGCGACTCCCAGGAAACCCAGCACCATCCACGCACGGGAGGGGTCGAGCGGTGCTGCCATCAGACCTCAACCCTGGTTGAACAGCGCCTTCATGTCCAGATCGGCAGTCTCTTTCTCCTCGAAGCGGAGCAGTACCTTGGGCCGGAAATTCAGCAGGCGGGCGAGGATGAGGTCGGGGAACTGCTCGATACGCACATTGTAGTTGTTGACACTGTCATTGTAGTATTCGCGGCGGTCTGCGATGCTGTTCTCCAGAGAAGAGATGCGGCTGTGGAGCTGCTGGAAACTCTCGCTGGCCCGCAGCTCTGGATAGGCCTCCGCCACCGCAAAAAGATTCCCCAACCCCAGGCGCAGCCGCTGTTCAGCCGGCCCCAGAGCCGCTACATCTTCACGTTGTTGGGCGGCGGCCACCTCGGCCCGGGCGCGCATCACCTTCTCCAGGGTTTCCCGCTCGAATCCCATGTGCTGCTTACAGGTCTCCACCAGCTTGGGCAACTCGTCATGACGCTGTTTCAGGAGCACCTGGATGTTGGACCACGCGCGGGAGACGTTGTGTTTCAGGCGCACGAGATTGTTGTAGATCACCACGGCGTAGGTTGCCAGCAGCGCCAGCACCGCCAGCGCAAAGAACGAGAACATATCCACGATGGTTGCCTCCGGATTGGGATTGCCAACTCTTGTAGTCCGGCAACATACTAATGCCGGGTCAATATATTGTCGGCATGAGCGGAAAGATGGTTTAAAAAAGACGTGCCCCATGCACTTCTCGCGCGGATTCTTTCAACAGATGGGCATGCTTTCTACGACCCCGCCAAAGGAGCATTACCGTTTTTGGTCAGTGCCATCTCTCCGCCATCGAGCGTGTTGCTCACCAGGGGCATTCGCTCCTGGAGCCGGAGGGGAGTCTGTCCGAGCCGCTTTTCGTAGATGGCGGTGTAGGTCAAGACCCGCTTGACATACTTGCGGGTTTCGTTGAACGGGATGCTTTCGATCCATTGGTCGGCGGCCAGGGGCTTTTCTCCGGGCAGCCAGCGGTTCACCCGGTGAGGCCCGGCGTTGTAGGCCGCGGTGGCCAGCACCGCATTCCGGCCGAACTGCTGGTATCTCCCGCTGAGATAGGTGATGCCGAGACGCAGATTGGTTTCGGGTTTCAGAACGTCGTAGGGAACGTAGATCCGGGAGCGGAGCTCTCTGGCCACCTGTCGGGCGGTGGCCGGCATCAGCTGCATCAGCCCCAGGGCGCCGGCCGGGGAGCGGACGTCGGCCATGAAGGCGCTCTCCTGCCGGATGAGGCCATAGACCCAGGCGGGGTCGATACCTCGCTTGAGGGCTTCACTGAAGATCTGTTTTCGATAGAGCAGGGGGAAGCGCAGATCCAGATCATCCAGATGGTCGGAACGGCCCAACGTAATGATGACGCGGTCGTGCCACCCCCAGGAGTCGGCCAGTTTGGCGGCCTTCAGCAGGTCGTCACCCTGCAGGTGGGAGAGCGCCAGGTTCCATTCCCGGCGGGCGGGAACGATGCGCCCCAGTCGATAGAGCTCGGCGGCCCGCTGGATGGCAGGAATCCGTAGCATGCTCTCCAGTTCCCTATCGGAGAAAACGAGCGGGCGCTGCTCGAAGCGATAGGGTCTTCCCAGCCGATCCGCGGCCAGGAATCCATGATAGCTGCGGTTGCGGGCCAGTGTTTCATAGATCTGCGTGGCCCGTTCCTTCTCGCCGAGGTTCTCCAGGGCACGAGCACGCCAGTAGCGCCACTCCTCCTTTTCCTGTTCCTTCTTTTTCAGGCGATCCAGCCACTTGAGGGTTTCCTTCCAGTCCCCCTGCCGCAGGGCAAGGCGTACGCGCCATTCGCGAACCTCGGCGGTATCATAGAGCGATCCGACCCGGGCGAGCCATTTCAGCGCCTCGGGATCGTGCCGCCAGGCCAGGCGAAGCCCCAGGCTGCGGATTACCCCTGCCTTCTCCGCCGGAGTGAATTCGAAACGTCCCCGCAGCGTGTTCCAGGCGGACTCCGCCCGCTCGAAATCCTTTCTGGCCAGTCGCTCGATGGCCTTGATCAGGAGTCGGCGGGTCGCTTCCTGATCGTTGCCCAGACTCCTGATCTTCAGAGCCCGCTCCGGGTGGCGTTGCAGCTCCGCCAGGCGGGCGATGCGGCCCTGCTCGATGCCGGAGAGCTCTTTCGCAAGATAGCTGGCCAGCGAGATCTCTCCGTTTTCCAGGGCAAGATAGGCGCGTCGGCGAATCAGCTGGTGGTTGATCTTTCCAGCCTTGCGTGCGGCCTTGAACAGCGGATCGCAGGCGGCCGGTCGGCTGGTGCCCGACAGCCACAGCTCCTCGATCCCCTTGAACGCCTTGCGTGACTGGCCGGTTTCCAGCAGCGCGGTTCGGTAGTGGCAGCGAAGGGTGATGTCCCGGGCAGGGACATAGTGGGCCAGGTAATCCTTCCAGCGCCCTTTCTTGGCCAGATGTTTCAGCAACGCGGTGCGCAACATGGGAGCGAGGGGGGTGTTGCCGTAGTTGTAGAAGAAGAGGGAGAACTCATCACTTTTTGCCGTTGTGAGGCGTTGGCGGAGATCCCTGTAAAGGAGATAGGGGTAGAGGGGGTAGTCGCGGAGTTTTGGCAGCAAGGCCTCGTAGAGTGAGGGCTGTTTTTTCTGCAAGGCACGTTCCGCCCGCAGGAAGAGCTCACGTTGCTGCTCCAGGGTCTGTTCCGCCGTTGCGGTCGTTGCACCCAGCGACAGAATCATCCCGACGATTACGGCTGTCGCCCAGCGGCAACTGCTGATCTTCACCTCCCGAACCCCCTTCTTCCTTCCATTCGATTTATCGGCCTGCCGGCGGATTTGTTGAGTCACCTTCTTGCCTCGGGTGACTTGGTCCTGTCGGTATAATGATAGTAGAGATTTCCTGTTGCAATCGAACCCGGGACGACTTTTTGACAGACGATAACCGGTTTTCCCTCCTTGAAGCCGCGCTCGCGGAGTGCATGGCGGTGGATCGTCATGGGCTGCGGCGCAGGTTGCGCGCGCTGAAAGAGCGCCACGGGAAGGTCCGGGACGAGGCGGCGCTGGGCCGGCTCACCGAGGCCATCGACCGTTCCCGCGAACGGGCCCGCCGCCGGGAGGCGGCCAGGCCGCTGCCGGAGTATCCCGCCGATCTGCCGGTGGTGGCTCACCGCGAGACCATCGAGCGGGCCATCTCGGAGCATCAGGTGGTGGTGATCGCCGGGGAGACCGGCTCCGGCAAGACCACCCAGCTCCCCAAGATCTGCCTTGGGCTGGGGCGGGGTGTACGGGGCCTGATCGGCCACACCCAGCCGCGACGCATCGCCGCCCGCAGCGTGGCGCACCGTATTGCCGAGGAGCTGGGGGGCGAGCCGGGCACGCAGGTGGGCTACAAGGTGCGTTTCAAGGATCGCGTTCACCCGGACGGCTACATCAAGCTGATGACCGACGGCATCCTGCTGGCGGAGATCCAGGGGGATCGCCATCTGGAGCAGTACGACACCCTGATCATCGACGAGGCCCACGAGCGCAGCCTGAACATCGACTTCCTGCTCGGCTACCTGAAATGGCTGCTGCCGCGCCGCCCCGATCTGAAGCTGATCATCACCTCCGCCACCATCGACACCGAGCGTTTCTCGCGCCATTTCGGCGATGCCCCGGTGATCGAGGTCTCCGGCCGCAGCTGGCCGGTGGAGATCCGCTACCGTCCCCTCCGGGGAGAGGACGAGGATGCGTGGGACCGGGACATGCAGCAGGCCATCCTCGAGGCGGTGGACGAGCTGGCGGCGCTGGGGCCGGGAGATATCCTGGTGTTCCTCCCCGGAGAGCGGGAGATCCGGGAGACCGCAGAGGCGCTGCGCAAGCACCATCCACCGCATACCGAGATCCTGCCGCTCTACGCCCGCCTCTCCGCTGCCGAGCAAAACCGGGTGTTCGCCCCTCACCGGGGGCGGCGCATCGTGCTGGCCACCAACGTGGCGGAGACCTCGCTCACCGTGCCCGGCATCCGCTACGTGGTGGACACCGGACTGGCGCGCATCAGCCGCTACAGTCTGCGCAACAAGGTGCAGCGGCTGCCGGTGGAGAAGATCTCCCAGGCCAGCGCCAACCAGCGCAGCGGCCGTTGCGGCCGGGTGGCGGCCGGGGTGGCCATCCGCCTCTACGACGAGGAGGATTTTCTCAACCGTCCGCCGTTCACCGACCCGGAGATCCGCCGCACCCATCTCGCCGCCGTGATCCTGCAGATGGCCCGGCTCGGCCTCGGCGAGGTGGAGCGGTTTCCCTTCGTGGATCCTCCCGAGCGCCGCCAGATCAACGACGGCTACCGGCTGCTCCAGGAGCTGGGGGCGATGGACGAGGGGCGCCGCATCACGCCGCTCGGCAGGCGGCTCGCCCGGCTGCCGGTGGATCCCCGCATCGGCCGCATGATCCTGGAGGCGGAGCGGCAGGGCGCCCTGCGCGAGGTGTTGATCATCGCGGCGGCGCTCACCATCCAGGATCCCCGGGAGCGCCCCCTGGAGTCCCGCCAGCGGGCGGACGAGCTGCACCGCCGTTTCCGGGACGAGGAGTCCGATTTCCTCTCCCTGCTCAATCTCTGGGAGCACTACGAGGAGCAGCGCCGCCATCTCTCCCACAACAAGCTGCGCAAATATTGCCGTGAGCACTTTCTCTCCTTCGTGCGCATGCGGGAGTGGCACGAGGTGCACAGCCAGCTGCGCACCCTGGCGGGAGAGCTGGGACTGCGCTCCAACCGGCAGCCGGCGGAATACGAGGCCATCCACCGCTCGCTGCTGGCCGGGCTGCTGGGCAACATCGCCATGAAGCTGGAGGACGGCACCTATCAGGGGGCGCGCAACCTCCGGCTCGCCATTTTCCCCGGTTCCGGCCTCGCCAGGAAAGGGCCGAAGTGGATCATGGCCGGGCAGCTGGTGGAGACCAGCCGCCTCTACGCCCATCTGGTGGCGCGGATCGACCCTGCATGGGTGGAGCCGCTGGCCGGAACGCGGCTCAAGCGCAGTTACTCCGAGCCCCACTGGGAGAAGCGGCCCGCCCAGGTGGCGGCGTGGGAGCGGGTGACGCTCTACGGGCTGGTCATCCATCCGCGGCGCCGGGTCAACTACGGTCCCATCGACCCCGAAGCCTCGCGGGAGATCTTCATCCGCGAGGCGCTGGTGCAGGGCGAATTCCGCACCCGTGCCCCCTTCTTCCGGCACAACCAGCGGCTGCTGGAGGAGGTGCGGGCGCTGGAGCACAAGTCGCGGCGTCACGACGTGCTGGTGGACGAAGAGACCCTGTTCGCCTTCTACCATGAACGGATCCCGGCGGGCATCTACTCCGGCGCCCGCTTCGAGCGCTGGCGCAAGGAGGCGGAGCGGGAGAACCCCCGGCTGCTGTTCCTCTCCCGTGAACAGCTGATGCGGCAGGATGCCGCGCACATCAGCGGGGAGCGTTTCCCGGACCACCTTTTGCTGGAGGGGGTGGCGCTGCCGCTCCACTACCACTTCGAGCCGGGCGATGCGGCCGACGGGGTCACCCTGACGGTACCGGTGGCGCTGCTCAACCAGCTCTCCCCGGAGCGGTTCGAGTGGCTGGTGCCGGGGTTGCTGGAGGAGAAGATTACCGCACTGTTGCGCGGCCTGCCCAAGCCGTTGAGGAAGCATTTCGTGCCGGTTCCGGACTATGCCCGCGCCTGCGTGGAGGCGCTGGCGCCGGAGGAGGGGGGATTGGCGGAGGCCCTTTCCCGCCACCTGCGGCGCATGAGCGGGGTCACGGTTGCGCCGGAGCAGTTCACGGAGGTGGAGCTGCCGTCCCACCTGCGGATGAACTTCCGCGTGGTGGCCGAGGACGGCGAGGTGCTGGGCGAAGGGCGCGACCTGGCCCTCTTGCAGCGGCGGCTGGCCGGCCGGGCGGCGGCTGGATTCGCACGCCGCACCCGCCTGCCGCTGGAGCGGGAGGGGATCACCCGCTGGGATTTCGGTTCCCTGCCGGAGGAGGTCACCTTCCGGCAAGGGGGGCTGACCCTGAAGGGCCATCCTGCGCTGGTGGACGAGGGGGATTCGGTGGCCATCCGGGTCTTCGACACCCCCGGGGCGGCTGCGGCGGCCATGGAGGCCGGGCTCTGCCGGCTGTTCGCCCTCGCCCTGAAGGAGAAGATGCGCTACCTGGAGCGCAACCTGCCGGTGAGCCGGGAGAGCCGCCTGCAGTACGCCGCGCTGGGCGGTGGTGAGACGCTGGAGTCGGAGCTGCTGGCGGCAATCACCCGCCGCGTCTTTGTCGGGGATGAGCCCCCCGTCCGCGACCCGGCCGCTTTCGAGCAGCGGCTGGCACATGCCCGGGAGAGACTGCTCACCTGCGCCGAGGAGAGCTGCGCCGTGGCGGGCGAGATTCTGGCGCTCCACCACCGGCTGCGCAAGCGCCTCGACGGGAGCCTTTCGCCCGCCTGGATCCATGCGGTGCGCGACATGCGCGAACAGCTCTCCCGCCTGGTGCGCCCCGGCTTCGTCCGCGAGACGCCGTGGCGCTGGCTGCAGCAGATACCGCGCTATCTCGCCGCCATCGAACTGCGGCTGGAGAAGCTGCAAGGGGGAGTGGAGCGGGATCAGGCGAACCTGCGGCAGTTCCGTCCCTTGTGGGAGATGTATCTGTCCCGGCACGAGCGGGCCGACGGCCGGGATCCGGTGCTGGAGGAGTACCGCTGGCTGCTGGAGGAGTTGCGGGTCTCCCTCTTCGCCCAGCAGCTGGGCACCCTGCGGCCGGTGTCCATCAAGCGACTTTCCCGCTATTTCGACTGATTATTGCCCCAGTGGAAGCGCCGGTTCTTCCAGCCCATGGATGGATAACTATTCACATAGTACTGAAAAAGACCGGTAACTGTTCAGATCGCCCCTGAAATTCGTCAGTTCAAGGCGAAAAATGGGAGTTTACGAGTGTAAATGACCATTTTTCAACGCAGAAATGGCGGATTTCAGGGGTGAGCTGAATAGTTACTTCCGGTTTTTCTCAAGTTTGTCGTCCCAGCTGTCGATAGGATCGATGTGCGTTACCAATAACGAATGAATCAAGGCGGGAAAGCGATGTTCAATTATGATGGAATGCGCCAGCATGTGCTGGCAGACGACGAATTCGAGGTGCTCCAGCAGCTGGTGCTGGAGAGTTCGGGGATTGTGCTGGCCGAATCGAGCCGCCGTTCGCTGCTCGACTACATTTCGCTGCGCATGTACCAGCTGCAGATCGGCTGCTTCCAGTCCTACGTGGAGCGGCTGCAGGGGGACAGTACCGAATTGCTGCGGCTCATCAACTCGGCCACCCAGAGCTACACCACTTTCTGCCACGACAAGCATCATTTCCGCTTTTTCACCAATACCCTGTTGCCCCAGCTGGCCGACAAGCCGGAACAGGAATTGCGGTTCTGGTCCATGGGCTGCTCCACGGGGGAGGAGGCCTACTCACTGGCCATGGTGGTACAGGAGGCGTTGCCGCACACCGACGAATGGAACATCGTGGTCACCGCGACCGACCACGACTCGGAGGCCCTTTCCACCGCCATGAAGGGTGTCTATCCGCTGTCGCAGGTTCGCCATCTGCCCGCCAGACATCTGTTGCGCTGGTTCCGTTCGGTTCGTATCGGCAACGAAGAGTACGTTCAGATCTCCCCGGCGCTGCAACAGATGGTCGCATTCCGGCGGCTCAATCCGCTGTCGGACTGGCACCTGTCCGAGCCCCAGGACGCCATTTTCTGCCGTGACACCTTGATCTATTTCGATATGCCCAAGCGCGCCTATCTCATCGACCGGCTGGCCGACAGCCTGGTGCCGGGCGGTTACCTGTTCGCCGGCGATTCGGATCGCGTCGATGTCTACAGCGACCGCTTCGAGGCCCTGGGCGACGCCATCTTTCGACGGTGTGACTGAGTTTTCGTCACGCCTGTTGCTTCTTGGACCCCACGCCGCGAGAGCGGCGCTTTTTTTGGCAGGATGTTGAAAAAGGCCATCCCTGGCTTTTTCAACGACGGAAGCCGAAAATTGCGATTTCCGGCTTCCTTCATTTTCGATGACTTGCTGTCATCGAAAATGGCGGCACCTCCCTGTGCCGCACACAGGCCGTTGAAAAAGTTTGTTTTTCAACGGCCTGTTAGGGCTCTTCGCCGACTCGGCTCGTTCAGTGGTGATCTGCCTGTTTTTCCCCGCCGGGAGGGAAGGGGCGGGTTCCCGAGAGCTTAGCCCGCTCCCCTTCATCTGGTATGATCCCGCAATTTGTTCGTGCGGGAACGATGGAGATGAACGAGACACTCGATGCCGGTGCGCTGCGTGACAAGCTGAACGGAGAGACGGCAAAACTGCAGTGGAACGAGCTGGAGCGCCATTTCGCCAGTGGCGCGGTGGTCAAGGTGGCGGCTGCCATGGATCTGGTGGAGGCGGCTGTGGCCATGGCCCGGGACGACACGCAGACCATCAAGATGGCCATGGATGCCGGCCGAGTCGCCCGCGCCAGTGCCGAGGATGCCGAGCAGTGGGCCCGGAACGACCAGACCCTGTGGGCAGTGGTAGTCGCTCCCTGGGTGCTGGTCCAGGAGGTGAGGGAGCATTGAGATGTTCCATCCGATGCTTCCATCCCTAGGGATCGCCGGTCCATGGAGTCGTTGAGCATGCCGGTCACCATCCTCCACACCCCCCACCTGTCACCGGCCACGCTGGATCGGATCACCCGGTTGTTTCCGGGAAAGCTCGAGCCAGGTGACGGATTCTACCGCCTGCACCACGAGCGGCCCCTTTCCCGCGAAGATCTGGAGCGGTTGCGGCCGGAGTTCGATTTCGACATCAATCCTGTTCCGCCGGATTTCGAGCCCGCAGGCGTGAGACTGTTGATCAGCGACATGGACTCCACCCTGATCAGCATAGAGTGCGTGGACGAGATAGCCGATTTCGCCAACCTGAAGCCCCAGGTGGCGGCCATCACCGCAGCCGCGATGCGGGGGGAGCTCAATTTTGCCGAGTCGCTGGAGCAACGAGTGGCCCTGCTGGAGGGGCTGGACGAAGCGGTGCTGGAGCGGGTCTATTCAGAGCGGTTGCAGCTCAATCCGGGCGCGGAGCGGTTGCTTGCCGGCTTGCGGGAGAGGGGTATTCGCACCGCACTGGTCTCTGGTGGTTTCAGCTTCTTCACCGATCGGCTGAAGCGGCGTCTCTCCCTGGACTACACACTCGCCAACCGGCTCGCGGTGCAAAAGGGGAAGTTGACCGGCAAGGTGGTGGGCGACATCGTGGGAGCGGAGGCGAAGCGGAGATTCCTGCTGGAGCGTTGCGAGGAGCTGGGGATCTCTCCACGGCAGGCCATCGCCGTGGGCGACGGCGCCAACGATCTGAAAATGCTGGACGCCGCAGGGCTGAGCGTTGCCTATCGCGCCAAACCCAGGGTGCAGGAACAGGCCGACATCGTACTCGACCACAGCGGTCTGGATGCCATCCTCCATCTGCTGGACATGGCCCCTTAGCAGGATGTTGAAAAAGGCCATCCTTGGTTTTTTCAACCACGGAAGCCGAAAAATGCGATTTCCGGATTCCTTCATTTTCGATGACTTGCTGTCATCCGCGATCGAAAATGGCGGCACCTCCCTGTGCCGCACACAGGCCATCGAAAAACTTCTTTTTTCAACGGCCTGTTAGGGGTGCTGCTCTACCCCTGCGCGGATTCGGCCTGCAGTGTGACCGCGATCTCCTCCAGCTTTTCCATCACCTTCAGGCTGGCGCGCTCCATCTTCTCCAGCGCATCGATCGCCTTCTTGCTGTCTCCTTTCCGATAACTCTCTATCGCCTTGATACCATGGCTGTGGACCTCCTTGTGGGGGTGTTCCAGATCGCGGAACGCCGGAAGGTGGGAGCAGGTCTGTTTTCCTAGTCCCTCGTAATACCACTTGCCGAGACGACAACCGGTGTGATCGACGAAATCTTCCGGATTCTTGTCCGAGACGCCCATCAGGATCTGATAGATGTGGAACTTGTACAGCATATGGTCGGTCTTGGTCAGCTCGACGAATCCCCGGATGGAGCTGACTCCCATGGTGTTCCCCAGGTGCTGGGCGAGCTCGAAGGAGGTATACATCCGGGAAGTGGTCTGCTCTCCGGTTTGACGCAGCTCTGTCACCCATTCCGCCATGCGCTTCATCTGGTGTTGGACCTGGCCGGTGGCCTGCTGAATCTTGCAGACCTGTTCGGCGATCTCCTTCGTGGCGTCGTTGGTACGGTGAGAAAGGTTGCGCACTTCGTCGGCGACCACGGCGAAACCGCGCCCGGATTCCCCCGCGCGCGCCGCCTCGATGGCGGCGTTGAGTGCCAGCAGGTTGGTCTGCTCCGATATGTCACTGATGATGTTGACGATGTTCCCGATCGCCTCGACCCGCTCGTTGAGGCTGTCCACGTTCGCGCTGCCATCAGTGGTGAGTTCCACCACCTCTTCGAGATTGCTCACCACCTGGTCGCTGCGGTCCCTCGCCTCGGTTGAGGCGGCCGCCGCTTCGGATGCAGTTTTCTGTTCCGTGCGCAGTGTATCGGCCAGAGTGGCCAAAGATTGTTGCAGGGCGCTGAACCCCACCGTGAAGGAACGCATACTCCTGAACATGCCTTCATGCAGGGCCAGCTGGTCTTCCCTCTCGGCGAGCTGCTGTTCCAGTCTCTTCTCGCTCTGTTCTCTCTGCCTCAGTTTTTCTCTCAGGGTTTCCACCTCTCTTTCCAGACGAGAGGATTCATCCCGCAATGCGTCCAGCTTCTTGTTACAACCATTCCAGAACATTTTTCCACGTCTCCAGGTGGGGATCACACGGATGGTATCGGACCGTGAGTCGTAACCTTGAGTGTGGATGGGACCTGCTCGGGAGGCTGTCGCGGCGGCCGTCCGGGAATGAAACGTTACAAGAATGTAAATGTTTTGATCATCGGATTGCCCCCCCCGGTGGTGAACGATTCCATGCCGTGACGTTAACCGATTGATTTTCCGGTTTCATGGAGAAGAGCTCGTTCTAGGGTGTGCATTTTTTTCTCGCCAAGCAGTCGAAGTGGCGTCAAGGTTCGGAAAAATGGTTCGATGAATATGAAGGTTTTTCCCTTGATGGAGGTCGAGGGCAAAGCACCCCCGGGGGTGGGATGATCGTCGAAAGGTCCGGAATCTCTCCCTCTCTCCATATCGATTCGGGAAAAACCAACATGATTGGCGGATGCTCGATTCTGCTCCTGGAATCGAACGTGGGGCAGCTCGAATGGCAGCCGAGGGATATTTTCGCAATTGCCGGCGGGTTCCAATCGTCGAGAACACCCCGGTGGAGTTACCCAAGAAAAGCAGGGGAGTCAAACGTTTTGAAAAAGAACTATCCGGTCACAGGTATCGAGAAGGACTATCCAGACTCCACGGTCATCATTTCGGAAACCGATCTCAAGGGGCGAATCACCCACGTCAACGACGATTTCATCTCTGTGTGCGGTTTTTCGCGGGAGGAGCTCCTGGGTGCGAGCCACAACATCGTACGTCATCCCGACATGCCCCCCGCAGCTTTCGCCGATCTGTGGAACACCCTGAAACAGGGAAAGCCTTGGATGGGGATCGTGAAGAATCGTTGCAAGAACGGGGATCACTATTGGGTCGATGCCTTCGCCACCCCTATCTACACCAACGGCCAGATCACCGGCTACCAGTCGGTGCGGGTCAAGCCCGAGCGAGAGCTGGTGGAGAGGGCGGAGGCACTCTACAACGATATCAATGCGGGGAAGCTGCCCCGCCTCGACGCCTGGTGGAAGCGCACTCCCGGCCGTACACTAATCGGGCTGTTGGGGGCGGGGATGTTGCCGCTGTCGGTACAGGGGGTTCTGGCGGGAGCTCCGCTTTCGGCCTTCGCGGCAGGGGTCGCCACACTGCTCCCCCTGGCCGTGTTGTTGTCCCGCTACCTGACCCGCCCGATCACCTCGGCAGCGGATGAACTGGCCGTCGTGGTGGACAACCGGCTGATGCAGTATGTATATACCGGAACCATCGATGAAGGGGGGCACATGCTCCTCGTTGCGAGGATGCTCCAGGCGCAGTTGCGCACCGTCATCGGACGGGTGGACGAGGCTTCGGTCACCCTCTCCGCCGCCGCCGAACAGGCCTCGGTCACCGCGTCGCAGGCCAGCGAGGGGGGGCAGCAGCAACAGAAGGAGATAGAACAGGTGGTCTCTGCAATGCACGAGATGACCACCTCCTCGCAAAAAATGGCGGACAACGCCCGGCAAGCGGCGGAGTCGGCCCGGGAAGCGGATCGAACGGCCCAGTCGAGTAAGGAGATCGTGGCCAGGGCTGTGGCCTCGATCACGGCGCTGGTCGAGGAGGTGGGGCATGTCTCAAGGGTGATCGCCGAGTTGGAAGGGCATGGCAGGAACATCGGCTCCGTGGTGAAGGTCATCCGTGAAATCGCCGATCAGACCAATCTGCTGGCCCTCAACGCCGCCATCGAGGCGGCACGCGCAGGAGAGTCCGGGCGCGGATTCGCCGTGGTCGCCGATGAGGTGCGCAGTCTGGCGATTCGCACGCAGGAGGCGACCGGGGAGATTCAACAGATGGTCGAGCAGATCCAAAAGGCGACCGAGCGGGCGGTAAATGTCATGGAGCACAGCCGGGACGAGGCGGACGCCAGCGTGGAAGAGGCCGGCAAGGTGAGCAACGCGCTGAACGAAATCGCCGAATCCATCGCGCGAATCAACGACACCAACGGCCAGATAGCCCTGTCGGTGGAAGACCAAAGCCGGGTTGCCCAGGCCATTCACGGCAACCTGTTGAGCATCAACGAGGTGGTGGGGGTAACCGCCAGGGGAGCAACGGAAACCGCGGAGGCGAGCCACTCCCTCTCCCGGCTGGCGGGAGAGATGCAAGGAATGGTGGATCAATTCGGTGAAAGAAAAGGCGTTTGATCCTCGAGCATCCTCCCGTTTCAGGTGTAAAGCCCCCGAATTTCTGGACACTGAATTGCACAAAATTCACGCTGCCTCTGCCATGGCCGTGTGGGCCGCACGCACCTGGGCGGGGGTGGCATAGCCATGGCGCTGGAGCAGCCAGTGCCGGT
>Ga0256832_1000049_pt1 | contig 68904 bp, 58 predicted proteins | sample 134614metaG_FD_190534 | JGI IMG/M metagenome (GOLD analysis project Ga0256832, IMG submission 190534) | Hydrothermal vent microbial communities from Lau Basin, Pacific Ocean - 134-614 | ecosystem: Environmental > Aquatic > Marine > Hydrothermal vents | place: Pacific Ocean: Lau Basin | collected...
CGGCGACACTGGAGTTTCGTCTGGTGGATGAAAGGGGCGATGTGCAGGCGGCGGTGGCTGGCAGGGTCCCGCCGGGGTCACGCCTCTACTACGATCGGGATGGTCGTCCCATCCTGCTGAAAAGGCGGGTGATCATCACCGGCGACTATATCACCGATGCCTCTTCCGGCATCGAGCAGCAGACCGGTTCTCCGGCGGTGTTCATCACCCTCGATGGCAAGGGAGCGCGGATGATGAGCAACGCCACCCGCGACAACGTGGGCAAATCCATGGCGGTGGTTTTCATCGAGATCAAGAGCGAGACCCGCATGGTGGATGGCAAGCCGGTGAAGACCAAGAAGAAGGTGGAGGAGGTGATCAACGTTGCCGTCATCCGCGATCAGCTCGGCAAGCGTTTCCAGATCTCCGGTCTCGACAGTACCCGGGAGGCGCGCGACCTGGCGCTGCTGTTGCGGGCCGGCGCGTTGGCTACTCCCATCGAGATCGTGGAGGAGCGGACCATCGGCCCCAGTCTGGGACAGGACAACATCGACAAGGGGGTGCGCTCGGTCGTCATCGGATTCGTGCTGGTGTTGGCATTCATGGCTTTCTGGTACCGGGGTTTCGGCCTGATGGCCAATCTGGCGCTGACGCTCAATCTGGTGTTGATCGTTGCAGTTCTCTCCATGTTGCAAGCCACGCTCACCCTGCCGGGTATCGCCGGTATCGTGCTCACCGTGGGTATGGCGGTGGATGCCAACGTACTGATCTTCGAACGGATCCGGGAGGAGCTGCGAAACGGCAACACACCGCAATCCAGCATCGATGCGGGCTACGGGAAGGCCTTCTCCACCATCGCCGACGCCAACATCACCACCCTGCTGGCGGCACTGGTACTGTTCGGATTCGGTACCGGTCCCATCAAGGGGTTCGCGGTGACCCTCTCCATCGGCATCATCACCTCCATGTTCACCGCCATCATGGTGACCCGGGCGGTGGCGAATCTGGTCTACGGTCGGCAGCGCCGGCTCGGCAAGCTGTCCATTTGAGCAAGGAGGGATCATGCAGCTGTTCAAGAAAACCACCGCGATCGATTTTCTGGGAGCGCGCAAGGTCGCCACGGCGCTCTCCGTGGTGTTGATCATGGCCGCCCTGATCTCGCTGTTTTTCCGTGGTCTCAACTTCGGCATCGATTTCACCGGCGGAACCTTGATCGAGGTGGGTTATCCCCAGTCGGTGGATCTGGTGGAGGTGCGCAAGACCCTCGCTGCCCATGGGTTCGACGACGCCATCGTGCAGCACTTCGGCACCTCCCGGGAGGTGCTGGTACGGGTGCCGCCGCGGGAAGGGGTCAACAGCGCCGAGCTGAGTACCCAGATCCTCGATGCACTGCGGCAGCAACCCGATGCCGGCGAAATCGAGATGCGCCGGGTGGAGTTCGTCGGGCCTCAGGTGGGGGAGGAGCTCACCAATGACGGGGGGCTGGCGATGCTGTACGCGTTGATCGGAATCCTGATCTACGTGGCGCTGCGCTTCGAATACCGGTTCGCCGTCGGTTCCGTGGCGGCGCTGGTCCATGATGTGATTATCACGCTCGGTGTGTTTTCGCTGCTGCAGCTCAACTTCGATCTCACCGTACTGGCCGCGATCCTGGCAATCATCGGTTACTCGCTCAACGATACCATCGTGGTATTCGACCGTATCCGGGAAAATTTCATCAAGCTGCGCACCGGGACTCCGATGGAGGTGATGAATATCTCCATCAACCAGACGCTGGCCAGAACCTTGATGACCTCCTTTACCACCCTCCTGGTAGTGGTGGCGCTCTTCCTGTTCGGGGGAGAGCTTATCCATGGGTTCGCCACCGCTCTGCTCATTGGAATCATCGTGGGTACCTACTCCTCCATCTATGTGGCGAGCTCCGCTGCGCTGGCGCTGGGGGTGAGCAAGACCGACCTGATGCCGGTGGAGAAGGAGGGGGCGGAACAGGACGACTTGCCCTGAACGATTAGCGGGACGCCCATGGAAAAAGGCGCCTTTTCGGCGCCTTTTTTCATGGGCCTCGATGAGGTTGTGACCGAAATCAAAACCCGTAGACCAGCGAGAGGCTGGTGATGGTGTCGGTGTTTTCCTTGTCTCCCGGCGGTTCGCTGTTGTATTTGATCTTCAGTGCCGCCTCCATCGCTACACTGGAGATCAGATTGGCGCGAATTGCGGTGATCGAATTCACCGAGGTGTTGTCTTCTCCGCCCAGGACCAGGATCCCCTGACGGAACTGGGACTGCTTGCTGAAACGGTGGATGTAATCCAGCGCCAGCCGGCCGATGTTTTCAGAGGCGGTATCTCCATCCTCATACTTGTTCTGCCGTGTCCCGATACCGATTTCCAGGTCCAGCGTGTCGGTTATACTGCCCAGCGCACGATAACCGTAACCCACGGTTCCCGACAACTGCTGATCGAAGCCACTGAACTCGTCGATGTCCGCACGCAAGGCGGCAAAGAGATAGGAGCGGTGATCCAGTTTGTAATCCAGCTTGTAGCCGGCCAGGTACCTTTCCGCGGTTTTCGTGCCGTCGTTCTCGGCCACGGTCGCCGATGCATCGAACCGGTGGCGCCACTTCTCCTGTTCCAGCCGGGCCGTCGCGTCCAGGCTGAGGTTGCTGGTATCGGCGTTCCCCGCCGTGACCACCGCGCCCAGGCCCACCGACCCGGACCAGCCCTTGCTTTCGGCGACGGCCATGGCGTCGTCGGAGCGGGTATAGCGCTGTTTCACTTCATCCTTGGCTGCTACCACTGCCGGCAACAGCAGCAGGCCGGCGATGAGCAATGTTTCTTGTTTCATTTCATCAATCCTTTCTTGTGTAACGGTTTTCTGGTGTCAGGACCAGTCGGTTCTAGTTTAGAGAGGGTGGACAGAGATGGCAACTTACTGCCCAAATGTTTCAGCAACCTCTCGAATGAGTTCCGGCCCTCTGTAGATCAGGCCACTATAGATCTGGATCAGGCTGGCGCCGGCGGCGATCTTTTCCTGCGCATCCGCTCCACTCATGATCCCTCCGACGCCGATGATTGGCAACCGTCCGTTCAGGACGCATCCGAACTGCTCGATGATCCGGGTGGCGCGTGGGCGTAACGGCGCGCCGCTCAGACCCCCGCTCTCTTTCCCGTGGGGCAGTCGTTCCACCGGGCCGTGATCCAGCGTGGTATTGGTGGCGATGACTCCGTCGACGGCATATTCGATCAGGACCTCGGCGATGGCCTCCACCTCCTCCGGATCCAGATCAGGGGCGACCTTCACCAGCAGCGGTACATCGCGTCCATGCCTTTTCCGGAGCAGTCGCTGCTCCTCCTTCAGCGGCCCGATCAGGCCGGCAAGGACCTCCTTTTGCTGCAGTTTTCTCAGCCCAGGGGTATTGGGGGAGGAGACGTTCAGTGCGATGTAGCCGGCGAGGGGATAGACCTTGCGCATGCAGTGCAGGTAGTCCTCCACAGCCTTTTCCACCGGGGTGTCGAAATTCTTGCCGATATTGATCCCTAGGACCCCTTCGAATGAGGAGCGTTTCACTCTTTCCACCAGATAGTCCACCCCCTTGTTGTTGAACCCCATGCGATTGATGATGGCTTGCGCCTCGGGGATTCGAAATAGCCGCGGTTTCGGGTTCCCCGGCTGCGGGCGGGGGGTGACGGTACCGATCTCGATGAAACCGAAGCCGAGTGCAGCCAATGCGTCGATGTAGTCTCCGTTCTTGTCCAGCCCGGCGGCGAGACCGATGCGGTTGGGGAAGGAAAGCCCCATCAGTTCGCAGGGTGCGCCGGATGGTGGAGGAAAGAGGCGTTCACTGAGCCCCAGCCGATGGACCATCGCCAGCATGGCCAGCGTGACGTGATGGGCCGTCTCCGGGTCGAGATGGAACAGCAAGGGGCGTATGATGGGGTAAAGTTTCACGTGCGGCGGTTCGATAAGGATGGGAATCGTTGGCGGGGATGATACCGATGAGCCGCGGCACGACGCAACCTCGGGTGTGACTCGGGGATCGACAAATTTCACGACTGATCGAGTAGCCAGCAACCATGATTATCAAGAAACCGGCAGACATCCGCCCTTCGGAGATTACCGAACCGGCGATCTATCGGCGACGGCGGGATTTCATCCGCAACACCACCGGTTTGCTGTTGGCCGGCATGACGGGCGGGCTGCCGGGTACCGGCGCAGCCCGGCCCGGCCATGGCGGGAAGGTGATCCAGGGGATCGAGCGGGGCCCATTCTCCACCGCAGAGCCCCCGACTCCATACGAAGATGTCACCACCTACAACAATTTCTATGAGTTCGGGACCGACAAGGAGTCTCCCGCGCGGTTGGCGGGAAGCCTGAAGACCGAGCCGTGGACGGTCACCGTCGAGGGAGAGGTGGCCCGGCCCGGCCGGTATCTGCTGGAGGATCTGCTCAAGGGGCAGCCGATGGAGGAGCGGATCTACCGAATGCGCTGTGTCGAGGGATGGTCGATGGTGATTCCCTGGGTCGGTTTTCCCCTGGCCAACCTCATCGAGCGGTTCCAGCCCACCGCCAACGCCAAGTACGTGGAGTTCCAGAGTCTCCATGACCCCGCCCAGATGCCGGGCCAGCGGCGGGATGTGCTGGAGTGGCCCTATGTGGAGGGGCTGCGTATGGACGAGGCGATGCATCCGCTGACCATTCTCGCCGTGGGACTCTACGGTCAGGTGCTGCCCAACCAGAATGGTGCGCCGCTGCGTCTGGTGGTCCCCTGGAAGTATGGTTTCAAGGGGATCAAATCCATTGTCCGGATGCGATTCGTCGAACGGCAACCGGTCAGCAGTTGGAGCCGTGCGGCGCCTCATGAATATGGTTTCTATGCCAACGTCAATCCCGAGGTCTCCCACCCCCGCTGGAGTCAGCGCAGGGAGCGGCGTATCGGTGAGCTGCGCAAACGCAGGACATTGATGTTCAATGGCTATGCCGATCAGGTGGCGCACCTCTATCGAGGAATGGATCTGGCAAAATTCTATTGATCTCGTCGTGTACCGCTTTTCCAAGACGTTGCTGTTTCTGGTCTGTCTTCTGCCCGCGGCGGGGTTGGGATGGCAGTGGTGGCACGACAGGCTGGGCGCCAATCCGATCGAAGCGATCTCCAAGGATACCGGCATCTGGGCCTTGCGGCTGCTGCTGGTCACACTCGCCGTGACGCCGTTGCGCCGGGTGACCGGGTGGCATGGGCTGATGCGCTACCGGCGGATGTTGGGTCTGTTTGCCTTTTTCTACGCGGTATTGCATCTCGGGATCTACTTGTGGCTGGACCAGTTTTTTCTCTGGGAAGAGATCCTTCTCGACATCCGGGAGCGCCCTTTCATCACGGTGGGATTCGCTACTTTCCTGATCCTGCTGGGTTTGGCGGTTACCTCTCCCAGGGCGATCGTTCGCCGGATGGGTGGCCGACGCTGGCAGGGCTTTCACCGTCTGGTCTACGTGGCAGCCGCCGGCGGAGTGATTCACTACTGGTGGCTGGTAAAGGCCGATGTGAGAGATCCTTTGTTCTATGCTCTACTGCTGGGAGGGCTGCTGGCGGCGCGGCTGTTTTACAGTCGCCGGGTGACGGCATTGCTCCACCGAAGCGGACGGACCATTTCGATATGACAGGGCCGTCAACGAACGGACGTCTGATCCTTGACGCTTTTCGCGCGCAGAAGGCGAAGTGTACACAACTGGACGACGGCGGCCAGGGCGGAATCCCGTTTTACGGCGGTTCCTTCCAGAAGATGATTCAGCAGGGCTTCACTCTGTCTGGCCATGACCGGCTCGAGCTTGGGACGTAGCGGCTTGCTCGCAGGGCGGGTGACCTGCAGAGTCCGAAGTGTGCTCTCAATCCTCGCGGGGCGCTCTTTTTCCGGCGTGCTCGCGGTGGCAGCAGATTCCTGCCTGGCGGAGGGTTGAACACCTCCTTCCCGCCCCGCCGGAAAGAGGGGGGAAGGGACATGACCGCCGCGGATTTCGAGACCCGCGACGCCCAGACTGTGCAGCGCCCGGATGTGGGATTCGCTCAAGGCGACACCGGCCCTGAGCAGGACGCGCTGATTTCGATCGAGCAGGTTGCGTGCCACCACCATGCCGGCACACAGGTTCTGTGTCGTGACGTAGGCCATATCGGCTCCCTATGTCGATTTGGACTGTGGGCATCATACAGCAATGGACATGCCAATTATCAAAGTTTGACTTACGTTGGTAAAGCGGGTTTGGAAATTTACAAAAAAGACACAATTGTTGTATATGTGTGACAATTTTGCAGACAAAACGGGTCTGCAATGAAAATCATAAGGATGCATTGCGCCACAGCGGTTGGTGAGGGGCTATGCTGTCTGTTAATATCTTGCAACAATCGGGCTGGGCTCGGCCATCGGGTATTTCCCTGGTGAAGGTAAAAGGTTCTATGAGATGATTAAACAGCGGACACTAAAGAACAGTATCAAGGCCACGGGCATCGGCCTCCATACCGGGGAGAAGATCTACCTGACCCTGCGCCCGGCCCCTGTGGACACGGGCATCATATTCCGGCGGGTGGACCTCGACGAGCCGGTGGAGATTCCCGCCCGGCCCGAAAATGTCGGCAGTACCACCCTTTCGACGACACTGGAGAAGGACGGGGTCCGTATTTCGACGGTCGAGCATCTGCTCTCCGCGTTGGCGGGGCTGGGGATCGATAACGCATACATTGAGCTGAGTGCGTCCGAGGTTCCCATCATGGACGGGAGCGCCGGACCATTCGTCTTCCTGATCCAGTCGGCCGGGATTCATGAGCAGAACGCTGCCAAGCAGTTCATCCGCATCAAGCGCAGCGTCGTCGTCGAGGATGACGACAAATGGGTGCGTTTCGACCCTTTCGACGGCTTCAAGGTCTCGTTCACCATCGACTTCGACCACCCTGTCATCCGCAGCCGCAGCCAGCAGGTCGTGATGGATTTTTCCACCACCTCCTTCGTGAAGGAGGTGAGCAGGGCGCGGACGTTTGGCTTCATGAGCGAGCTGGAATACCTGCAGGCGAACAACCTGGCGCTGGGCGGCAGTCCCGACAACGCCATCGTGCTGGATGACTATCGTATCCTCAACGAGGATGGGCTTCGCTACGAAGATGAGTTCGTCAAGCACAAGATCCTGGATGCCATCGGTGATCTCTACCTGATGGGGCACAGCCTGATCGGTGCCTACAGCGCCTACAAGTCCGGCCATGCGCTGAACAACCGTTTGCTCAGGGCCCTGCTGGCCGAAAAGGATGCCTGGGAACTGGTCACCTATGCGGAGCCGGAAGAGGTCCCCATCGTATTCATGAAGCCGGTGACCGTGGGATAGTTTCCACGTGGTTCAAGGGCCGTAGCCGGCGGGGTATGAGGCTTGGTCTATTCCTTCACGTGCCGGGCAAGGCGGCGCAGGGCGGCGGAGAGCCTGGGCGATTCGGTTGCTGCCGCGGCCTCGCACAGCAGAGCAGCACTCTTCGACGAGAGGGTGCGGTGACGGGAAGGGGGGGTAACGGCGGAAGGTTGCTGAAAGAGGGGAGGGCGAACCACGGTTCGGATCTTCCTGATGTGCCTGGTTTGTGGGATTCCCTGCAAGTGGGCAAGCAATTGCGGCGTGAAATAGCGCATTTTCGTTGCCCAAATGGGTGAATCGAGATATACAGTTAGTGTATCATTCTCGACATTGCCCGGTTGACAATGATCGGCAAGGGCAGGAGGGAGGAGCTTCTCGACTGTCGAAGCGATCTGCCGGAGCTGATGGGCTCTCCGTATCAGCCGGGATATCGTGGGGGGAGTGGCCTGTCTCAGGCTGCGGAAGGTGGTTGGTGAGTTCATTGTGATTCAAGCCATCCACTCTGTCGAGCGATATATGTTGGACAAGGCTATTATTAACACTCTTCCAGCGATGGCGCAATGAAAGTCAAAGTCAGTTCGAAGTATCTCGCCTGCCCTACCCACGTCCGCCATTTCCCGCCAAGAATCTGGGTTCTGATCGTCGTAGCCCTCCTGCTCGTTTCCAGTATGGCCGGTTATATCGGTTATCGCGTTGGGGTCACCGGAGTCGCAGTCGGATCGGACGAGATAACCCGTGAATGGCAGGCCAATCTCGAGCAGCAGAAAAAGGAACTCGCTCGGCTGCAGCAGTTGGCACAGGACAGGGCCGATGCCTTGGCCAAGCGTCTGGCGTTGCTGCAGGCCCAGATGATCCGGCTGGAGGCACTGGGGCAGAGGCTGGTGGAGATGGCCAAGCTGGACAGTGGCGAGTTTGACTTCGAAAACCCACCGGCCCAAGGGGGGCCGACCAGCCATGGTGGGCAGAATGCCATTGCGCCTCCGGATTTCCTGGAAGCTCTGGATCGGTTGTCGCGCCAGCTGGAGGATCGGAGCAGCCAGTTGCAGGTTCTTGAGAATGTATTGATGAACCGGAATCTTCAGGCCGAACTGTTGCCGAAAGGAAAGCCGATTCTTCAAGGGTGGCTATCCTCGCGTTACGGCATGCGAACAGACCCTTTCACTGGGAAGCGCGATTTTCATGCCGGCGTGGATTTTGCCGGAAAGGAGGGATCGCCGGTGGTCGCCACAGGGGCTGGAGTGGTCACTTGGGCAGGGAGTCGCTCCGGTTACGGTAAACTTATCGAGATCAATCACGGCGGGGGGTATGCCACTCGCTATGGACACAATCGGAAGATTCTGGTCAAGGTGGGTGAAACCGTGAAGAAGGGCCAGATCATTGGAGAGATGGGATCCACAGGGCGTTCCACTGGTCCACACGTCCACTTCGAAGTGCTGCGCAACGGACGCACCGTCAATCCCGCGAGATACATTGGGGCAGCCCGCTAGCCCCTGCAACCCCGTAACTTTGTGAGCCGCCGGCTTTTGTACCCGGTGGAGCTGCCACGCGAACCCTTTCTTCGTTTCAGCATCCAAGGATTTCAGAGAAGCACCTCGGCTTGCAGGAACAAGCGGGGCGTTTCATGCAGTCCCGGCCGGACAGAATCACGACAAACTCCCACCCGGATTTCTTCGGGAATCCAGGCCGAGGTGTCGGGCTTGCCGTTTGAACGTCGCTCCTTGTGCCGATTTCTCCTTGTTGCCCCGGCAATAATGTTTCCCGTTGATGAGCGCTTTATTGTGCAGCAAGTTGCATGGAAGGGTCTGGTTGTAGTTCGAGTTGTCATTGTTGCTCGGCGGCAATATGTATCGGCTTCCAGGCTAATAGTTATGCCTTCCGGCATGATTACGGTATTATTGACTTTTCGATTGAACGACGATACGGGCATTCATGGTAACCAGGGTTCTGAGTAAGATTTTCGGCAGTCGTAATGAACGGCTGCTCAAGCGGCTCAACAAGACGGTCGCGCAGATCAACGGTCTGGAAGAGCAGATCGCCGGGCTGAGCGACGCTGAGCTGAGAGCGAAGACCGACGAGTTCAGACAGCGGTTGGGGAAGGGAGAAACCTTGGATGATCTCCTGCCGGAAGCCTTCGCGGTGGTGCGGGAGGCCGGCAAACGGGTGCTCGACATGCGTCACTTCGATGTTCAGCTCATCGGCGGCATGGTATTGCACCAGGGAATGATCGCCGAGATGCGGACCGGCGAGGGGAAGACTCTGGTCGCTACCCTGGCCGTCTATTTGAATGCCTTGCCCGGCAAGGGCGTTCACGTGGTGACGGTGAACGATTATCTGGCCCGTCGCGACGCGGAGTGGATGGGGAAACTGTACCGGTTCCTCGGTCTGACCACCGGTGTGGTGGTCTCCGGGCTCGACAACGAGGCGAGGCGGGAGGCCTATGCGGCGGACGTCACCTACGGAACGAACAACGAGTTCGGTTTCGACTATCTGCGCGACAACATGGCCTTTCGACTGGAAGATCGGGTACAGCGCGATCTGAACTTCGCCATCGTCGACGAAGTGGACTCCATCCTGATCGACGAGGCCCGCACACCCTTGATCATCTCCGGCCCGGCGGAAGACAGCTCGGATCTCTACGTCCGAATCAATGAGCTCATCCCCAAGCTGACCAAGCAGGAAGAAGAGGATGGGCCGGGTGATTTCTCGGTGGATGAGAAGACCAAACAGGTATTTCTCACCGAAGAGGGCCATCAGCGGGTGGAGGAGTTGCTCACCGAGGCCGGTCTGCTGAACGAGAACGAGAGTCTCTACGACACCGGTAACATCGGGCTCATGCATCACCTGATGGCGGCGCTGCGGGCGCACGCCCTGTTCCAGAAGAATGTGGACTATATCGTTCAGAATGGCCAGGTGGTCATCGTCGACGAGTTCACCGGGCGGACCATGCCGGGACGCCGCTGGTCGGAAGGTCTGCATCAGGCGGTGGAGGCGAAAGAGGGGGTCCCCATTCAGCAGGAGAATCAGACCCTCGCCTCGATCACCTTCCAGAACTATTTCCGTCTCTATGACAAGCTGGCCGGAATGACCGGTACCGCGGATACCGAGGCCTACGAGTTTCAGCAGATCTACGGTCTGGAAGTGGCGGTCATTCCTACCCACAAGCCGGTGCGGCGCACCGATTTTGGTGATCTGGTATACATGACCCAACGGGAGAAGTACGATTCGGTCATCGAGGACATCAAGGATTGTGTCGAGCGCCAGCAGCCCGTGCTGGTGGGCACCACCTCCATCGAGACCTCCGAGTATCTCTCCAAGATCCTGAAGAAGTCCGGGATCAAGCATGAGGTGCTGAACGCCAAGCAGCATGAGCGGGAGGCGGAGATCGTGGCCCAGGCCGGCTGTCCGGGAGCGGTCACCATTGCCACCAACATGGCCGGGCGGGGTACCGACATCGTGCTGGGAGGCAATCTGGAGGCGGAGCTGGCCAAGATTCCGGAGGAGGACGAGGCCGCCCGGCAGAAGGTGAGGGAGGCGTGGCAGAAGCGCCACGACCAGGTCATCGAGGCCGGTGGACTGCACATCATCGGAACCGAGCGGCACGAGTCCCGCCGCATCGACAACCAGCTGCGTGGCCGGGCCGGTCGCCAGGGGGACCCGGGTTCGAGCCGCTTCTATCTGTCCCTGGAAGACAATCTGATGCGTATCTTCGCCTCGGAGCGGGTGGCTGCGATCATGCAGAAGCTCGGGATGCAGGAGGGTGAGGCCATCGAGCACCCCTGGGTCACCCGTGCCATCGAGAACGCCCAGCGCAAGGTGGAGGGGCGCAACTTCGACATCCGCAAGCAGCTGCTGGAGTATGACGACGTCGCCAACGACCAGCGCAAGGTGATCTATGCCCAGCGCAAGGAACTGCTGGAGGCGGAGGATATCTCGGACACCATCCGGGACATCCGGGAAGATGTGGTCAACAGCCTGATCGACAATTACATACCGCCGCAGAGTATCGACGAACTGTGGGATGTTCCGGGGCTGGAAAAGGCGCTGGAGAGCGAGTTCGGGCTCAAGCTGGAGGTCCAGAAGTGGCTGGACGAGGATGCGTCGCTGGACGAAGAGGGGCTGCGCAAACGGATCCTGGAGGCCATCGAACAGGAGTACGCAGCCAAAGAGGCGCTGGCAGGCAGCGAGGTGCTGCGTCAGTTCGAGAAGGCCGCCATGTTGCAGGTGCTGGACACCGCCTGGAAGGAGCATCTGGCAGCGATGGACTACCTGCGCCAGGGGATTCACCTGCGGGGTTATGCGCAGAAGAATCCGACCCAGGAGTTCAAGCGGGAGGCGTTCGAACTGTTCAACCAGCTGCTGGAGCGGATCAAACATGAAACCATCGCCGTGCTGAGCAAGGTTCAGGTGCGCACCGAGGAGGATGTGGAAGCGGTGGAGGAACAGCGCCGCCGGCAGGAGGAGGCCGAGGTGAGCTATCAGCACGCACAGGCCTCTGCGCTGGGCGAGGCGGAAGAGGCGTCCGGCGGGCAGCAAGCGGCCCATACCCCCTTCGTGCGGGAGGGGCGCAAGATTGGACGCAACGAGCCGTGTCCCTGCGGTTCCGGCAAGAAATACAAGCGCTGTCACGGAAAACTGAGCTGAGCATGGCCGTCGGCTGGAAGGGAATGCCGGAGATGCATCCCGTCGCCGGGATCAGGTTGGGAACCACCTGCGCAGGGATCAAGGTGGAAGGGCGGCGTGATCTGGTCGTCATGGAGGTGGAACCGGGAGCCGTCTGCGCGGCCGTTTTCACCCGGAACCTGTTCTGTGCGGCGCCGGTTCTGCTCGCCCGCGAACATCTGGCACTTGGCTCTCCCCGCTATCTGCTGATCAATACCGGCAACGCCAATGCCGGAACCGGCGCCCAGGGTCTGGCGGATGCCCGGACCTGCTGCCGGAGAGTGGCGGAGCTGGCCGGCGTACCAGAGGAGGTCGTGCTGCCTTTTTCCACCGGGGTGATAGGGGAGCCGCTTCCAGTGGAGAAGATCGTCGAAGCCCTGCCGGCCGCCTTGGGGGTGCTGGAGCCGACCGGGTGGACGGACGCGGCGTACGGCATCATGACCACCGACACGGTTCCCAAGGGGGCCTCCCGGCGGGAGACGCTGGACGGTACCCAAGTGACCGTGACCGGCATCGCCAAGGGTGCCGGAATGATCCGGCCCGACATGGCCACCATGCTCGCCTTCGTCGCCACCGATGCGCCGGTGGAGGCCGCCCTGTTGCAGCGCTGCCTGGAGGATGCGGTGAACGACAGCTTCAATCGCATCACAGTGGACGGTGACACCTCCACCAACGACGCCTGTGTGCTGATCAGTACCGGTCGTGCGCCACTCTCCCCCATCACCAGCGTGGAGGATCCACGCTATCCACTGCTGGCCGGTGCGGTCCGTTCGGTCTGCGAGCAGCTGGCCCAGGCCATCGTGCGTGACGGGGAGGGGGCCACCAAATTCATCACCATCGAGGTGACCGGCGGATGCGACGAGCGGGAGTGCCTGCAGGTGGCCTATACCATCGCCCATTCCCCGCTGGTGAAGACCGCCTTTTTCGCCAGCGATCCAAACTGGGGACGGATCCTGGCGGCCATCGGCCGGGCCGGTATTCCCGATCTGGATATCGGCGCCCTCACCGTTCATCTGGGAGGTGTCTCACTGGTACGTGACGGTGGACGGGATCCGGATTACCGGGAAGAAGCGGCGCAGGCGGTCATGGATCGGGACGAGATTCCCATCCGTATCGATCTCCGGCGGGGCACCGCTTCAGCGCGGATCTGGACCTGCGATCTCTCCCATGACTACATCCGCATCAATGCCGAGTATCGCACCTGACGAGCAACCGCTCCATGTGGCCGTTGCCGTGGTTGCCAACGAGAGAGGGGAGATACTGATTGCCCGGCGTCCGCAAGGTTGCCACCTGGAGGGGATGTGGGAGTTCCCCGGTGGCAGGCTGGAACCGGGAGAGGGGGTGCAGCAGGCCTTGCGCCGGGAGCTGGAGGAGGAGCTGGGGATCCGGGTCGAGGCGGCGCGACCGTTGATTCGGGTTCGGCATCGCTATTCAGACCGCTGCGTACTGCTGGATGTCTGGCGGGTGACCAGATACCGGGGTGCGCCCTTCGGCCGCGAGGGGCAGACCGTTCGTTGGGTGGAGCCGGAGCGGTTGCCGGCGTTCGATTTCCCGCCGCCCAACCGGCCTATCTGCACCGCTGTGCGCCTTCCCGATTCCTGTTTGATAACCCCCGAGCCCTCCTCCGATTTGCGAGGTTTCCTTCTCCGCCTGGAGCGCTGTCTGCGGGAAGGGGTGCGGCTTTTCCAGTTGCGGGCCAGACGACTCTCCGGCAAGGAGTACCGCCGCCTGGCGGATCAGGCGATTTCACTCGCTCGCAGGCATGGAGCGCAGGTGCTGCTGAATGCGGTACCCGAGCGGGCGATGGAGCTGGGGGCGGACGGGGTTCACCTCTGCAGTCGCCGATTGCTCTCCTTGCAACGGAGGCCGCTTCCCGCTTCCCGTTGGGTGGCCGCATCCTGCCATGACGAACGGGAATTGCGCCACGCGGCGGATGTCGGGGTGGACTTCGCTCTCCTTTCGCCGGTGCTGCCGACCGCCAGCCATCCAGGGGCCGCAGCACTGGGCTGGGAGCAGTTCCAACGTTTGGTGGAGCAGGTGAATTTTCCCGTCTATGCACTGGGCGGCATGGACGAGCGGCACATTTCCATCGCCCGCTTCCATGGGGCACAGGGAATCGCCGCCATTCGGGGCATCTGGGGGGGTACCGGAGCGATGCTTTGTGATAAACTTCGCGATTTCTCTGCACACCCGTCCAGCGGGGTGGCGGGCGGAGAAGGGTGATGGCGGATTCCGGGGAAAGGGTCGAGGATCCGTTTGCCGCAGTCCGGAGAGTGGCGGTGAGCGCGCTTGCGCGGCGGGAGCATTCGGTTGCGGAGCTGCGGCGCAAGTTGTATCGCAAAGGGTGCGAACGTTCCGTCGTGGAGCGGGTACTGGAGCAGCTGCAGCAAGAGCGACTGCTCAGCGACCGGCGTTTCGTGGAGGCTTATGTCCACTCTCGCAGCAGCAAGGGGTTCGGGCCGTTACGGATCGAGGCGGAGCTGCGGGAGCGGGGGATCGAGGCGGGACTCGCCACCGAAGGGATCGAACCGGAACACGCCCGCTGGCAGGAGTTGATGGAGCGGGTGAGACGAAAGCGCTTTGGCGCGCGGTTGCCGGCAGATTACCGGGAGTGGGCACGTCAGGCCCGTTTCCTGCAATCCCGGGGATTCTCCGTCGAAGCCATCCGCCGGCTGTTGGAACAGGACGAATGATGAAGAGCGCAGATATCCGCAAGGCGTTTCTGGACTTTTTCCGGACCCGCGGGCACGAGATCGTGCCCAGCAGCCCTCTGGTGCCTGCCGACGACCCGACGCTGCTCTTCACCAATGCCGGCATGGTGCAGTTCAAGGAGGTGTTCCTCGGGCTGGAGAGCCGACCCTACAAGCGGGCGGCCAGCGTCCAGCGTTGCGTGCGCGCGGGGGGTAAACACAACGATCTGGACAATGTGGGTTACACCGCTCGTCACCATACCTTCTTCGAAATGCTGGGCAACTTCAGCTTTGGCGACTACTTCAAGCGTGAGGCCATTCACTACGCCTGGGAGTTCCTGACCGGCGAGCTCGGTCTGCCGCCCGAGCGTCTCTGGGTCACGGTGTTCGAGGAAGACGAGGAGGCGGCCGCCATCTGGCTCAATGAGATCGGCGTGGACGCCGCGCGATTCTCGCGTATCGGTGCCCATGACAACTTCTGGTCCATGGGAGACACCGGTCCCTGTGGCCCCTGCAGCGAGATCTTCTATGACCACGGCCCCGACATCCCCGGCGGTCCTCCAGGAACTCCGGAGCAGGACGGGGATCGCTACGTGGAAATCTGGAACCTGGTCTTCATGCAGTACGACCGGGACGCCGAGGGGAGGCTGAATCCGTTGCCGAAACCCTCGGTGGATACCGGCATGGGTCTGGAACGCCTTGCGGCGGTGATGCAAGGGGTGCACGACAACTACGAGATCGATCTGTTTCAGGCCCTGATCCGATCGGTCATCCAGCTGACGGGGCGGCCTCTGGCACATCACGACACCTCGGTGCGGGTGATCGCTGACCACATCCGCTCTTCCGCCTTCCTGGTAACCGATGGCGTGGTGCCCTCCAACGAGGGGCGGGGTTACGTGTTGCGGCGGATCATCCGCCGTGCCCTGCGCCATGGTCATCTGCTCGGGTTGAACGAGCCGTTCTTCCACCGGCTGGTGGACCCGCTCATCGAACAGATGGGCGAGGCCTATCCCGAACTGCCGGCCGCCCGGGACTACGTGGTGCGGGTGCTGCGGCAGGAAGAGGAGCGGTTCGCCGAGACCCTGGACCAGGGGCTGCGTCATCTGGAAGAGGCCCTGGTGGGGCTCGAAGGCTCCGAGATCCCTGGCGAGACGGTGTTCCGCCTCTACGATACCTACGGTTTCCCGGTGGACCTGACCGCCGACATCGCCCGTGAGCGGGGATTGACCCTGGACATGGCGGGGTTCGAACGGGAGATGGCGGCGCAGCGGGAACGGGCGCGGGCGGCCAGCCATTTCGGGGAAGGGTTCGCCGGGCGCCTGGAGGTGGATGCGCGCAGCGAATTCACCGGTTACGACCAGCTCGTCCGGCAGGCGCGGGTCATGGCGCTCTATCGGGACGGCTGTCCCGTGGAGGTGCTGGAGGAGGGAGACGACGGAGCGGTGGTGCTGGATTCCACCCCGTTCTATGCCGAATCCGGCGGCCAGGTGGGAGACACCGGCCTGCTGCAGGGGGAGGAGGTCTGCTTTCGGGTCACCGATACCCGCAAGGAAGGGGAGGCCAATGTCCATTTCGGCAAGCTTGCCAGGGGGCGGCTGACCGTCGGCGATTGCGTCGAGGCGAAAGTGGATGCCGAGCGGCGCGGTGACATCGCCTGCCACCACTCGGCGACCCACCTGCTGCACGCCGCCCTGCGCAAGGTGTTGGGTGAGCATGTGTTACAAAAGGGTTCGCTGGTGGCGCCGGAGCGGCTGCGGTTCGACTTCTCCCATTTCGAGCCGCTGGAGCACGCCCAGCTGCAGGCCATCGAGCGGCTGGTCAATGCCGAGATCCGGCAAAACCTCCTGGTGGAGACCCGGATCACCACACCGGAGCAGGCAAGGGAAATGGGGGCCATGGCCCTGTTCGGCGAGAAATACGGGGAACAGGTGCGGGTGTTGCGTATGGGAACCTTTTCCATCGAACTGTGCGGCGGTACCCATGTTGCCAGGACCGGTGATATCGGTTTGTTCAAGATCGTCTCCGAAGGCGGCATCGCCGCTGGCATCCGCCGCATCGAGGCGGTGGCGGGGCGGCCCGCGCTGACCTGGTGTGAAGCGATGGAGGCGAAGCTGCAGGCGGTTTGCGAACTGGTCAAGGGGGATCGGGAGACGGTGGTGGAGCGGCTGTCGCAGCTCATCGACCGTTCCCGTGCCCTGGAGAAGGAGCTGGAGCAGTTGAAGGCGAAACTGGCCAGCAGCCAGGGAAGTGATCTGGCCGCCCGGGCGGTGGAGGTGAACGGCATCCAGGTGCTGGCCGCGCGGCTCGATGGTGCCGACAGCAAGACATTGAGGAGCACCGTCGATCAGCTGAAAAACCGGCTGGGGGAGGCGGTCATCGTACTGGGCGCGGTGGAGGACGGCAAGGTACGGCTGGTTGCCGGGGTGACCAAGGGGTTGACCTCACGGATCAAGGCGGGAGACCTGGTGAATCACGTGGCCGGTCAGGTGGGCGGCAAGGGGGGTGGCCGGCCGGACATGGCGCAGGCGGGGGGAAACCGCCCCGAAGGATTACAGGCGGCGCTGGACTCCGTCCCCGAGTGGGTGGGCGCGCAATGCCATTGATCGTGCAGAAATACGGCGGTACTTCCGTCGGCAGTGTCGAGCGTATCCGGGCGGTGGCCGAGCGTATCCGGCGCTGCCGGGAGCGGGGTCAGGAGATCGTGGTGGTGGTTTCCGCCATGAGTGGGGAAACCAATCGCCTGCTCGGCTTGTCGAAGGAGATTTCCCGGCGGCCTCCTCCCCGTGAGCTGGACGTACTGCTGTCCACCGGAGAGCAGGTGACCATCGCGTTGCTGAGCATGGCGTTGCAGGAGCTCGGTTGTCCGGCCCGTTCCTACACGGGAGCGCAAGTGCACATCCGTACCGACAGTGCCTTCAACAAGGCCCGTATCCTGGAGATCGACGAGCAGAAGGTGCGCCGCGACCTCGCCGAGGGGCGCGTCGTGGTGGTGGCCGGTTTCCAGGGGGTGGACGACGAAGGCAACATCACCACGCTGGGACGGGGTGGTTCCGATACCACCGCGGTAGCCCTGGCGGCGGCGTTGAAAGCCGACGAATGCCAAATCTATACCGATGTGGACGGGGTCTATACCACGGATCCGAGGGTGGTTCCGGAGGCCCGACGGCTGGATCGCATCACCTTCGAGGAGATGCTGGAGATGGCCAGTCTGGGTTCGAAGGTGTTGCAGATCCGGGCGGTGGAGTTCGCAGGCAAGTACGATGTTCCCCTGCGTGTGCTATCCTCTTTTGAAGAGGGGCCGGGAACGCTGATTACCAAAGAGGAACAGGAAGATATGGAAAGGGCGGTCATCTCCGGTATCGCTTTCAATCGGGACGAGGCCAAGCTCACCATCCTGGGCGTGCCGGATCAGCCCGGTGTTGCGTACCGCATCGTCGGACCCATCGGTGACGCCAACATCGAGCTGGACATGATCGTCCAGAACGTCGGGGCCGACGGGACCACCGACTTCACCTTTACGGTGCACCGGAACGATTATGAAAAAGCGCTGGATATTTTGCAGCGTTTGGCGGATGATTTAGGGGCGCGTGAAGTGGAGGGCGACGACAAGATCGCCAAGATTTCGCTGGTAGGGGTAGGAATGCGCTCCCATGCAGGCATAGCGAGCACGATGTTTCGTGCGCTGGCGGAGGAGGGAATCAATATTCGCATGATTTCAACCTCCGAGATAAAGATCTCGGTGGTAGTTGACGATAAGTATCTAGAGCTTGGAGTCAGGGCATTGCATTCGGCCTTTCGGTTGGAATAGAGTGCATATACTGCATACCGAGTGATAGTGGGGGGACATGAGAGTGTTGGGCTGCAAGAGTATTGCAAGAAAAGAGTTGCTTTTTCATTCCCCTGTCCTGATTGTTCGAGTACGAAGTGATTGCGCGCCGGCCGCTCTTCCTCTCTGAGAACGGTGCTGTGGTGTGTGATTGGGCATGGATTGAAGGGAGAAATACAGAATGTTGATCTTGACGAGACGAGTAGGCGAGACTCTTATCATCGGTGATGACGTCACGGTGACCGTTCTCGGCGTCAAAGGTAACCAGGTGAGGATCGGTATCAATGCGCCGAAAGAGGTATCCGTACACCGCGAGGAGATCTATGAGCGGATCAAGAAGGAGCAGAAAAACATCAGTGTGGTGAAGTGAGGCGTTTCATTCACTGCAAGTAGCTGATTTGACGCTCAGGTTACGTCTTTTTCCCCGAGAGGGGGAGAGGGGGCGTTGCTTGGGCGGTATTTTTCGAGTCGTTGGTTCCCCTCAGCTGACCTTGATGGAAGGGGGTAGCAGGGGCAAGGGTGTGTCCGTTTTGCTCCGTATGGAATATTTCCGATTCATCATATAGTTGCGTCCCGGCATGCGAGACCGGAGTCTGCCGCAGAAAAGGTGGCGTCCTGAGGTGAACACCACCAAAAACTGGCTCCACAGTCCCGTGTAGGGGTTGCAGGAGAGCAGGGACGGGGCTGGCCGTGATGTACGGCATCTTCCGTGACGTGAGCTGTGCCGGGCTTCCCCGGCGAAGATCGAAGTTTCTTCACCGTTTGCATCGCTCGTTCCTCCCTCGGCCATACGATATCATGTTCAGAAACTGGGAACTCTTCCTTACCGGGGGTGTGTGCCACAGGCTGGGCTCTTCCCTTTGCCAGGTGCGCGACGCCGAGAAAGGAGATGGTCTGGTCCACTCCACCTCCTCGTGATCCGTCGTTCCAGCCGGGCGCATCCGGCGGTGACGCTCCAACCCGCTTTTTTCCGAAGTCGTGGCGGCGATGCCGCCAACCTCGGTCACGACTGCCTCGAACTCGCGTAACCTACTGGTGTTCCGACTGCCGCCTCCTGCTGGAAGGAAACGGGGAAATACCGACGGCGAGAGTGAGGACCCAATCAATGAAACCACCGAAATATAGTACCTCTGGTCGGGGTGCTGCTCGGCCGGCATGAAGACGCCTTGGCTCCGGCTCTTGCAGCAGTGCGTCTCCAGCCCATCTCCATGAAGTCACGGGACCGCTGTTCACGGTGGGATGATGCCGCCGTGGAGGTATCGCTGTCCGCTGTCAGGGAGAAGGCGATGGTTTCGTCCAGTCGGTCGGCGCCCGCTTTACCGGGTATTCGGGTGCGGGGGATTGGCAGGCCGTTGAAAAACGAAATTATTCGGTAACTATTCAGCTCACCCCTGAAATCCGCCATTTTCGATGACAGCAAGTCATTGAAAATGAAGGAATCCGGAAATCGCATTCCTCGGCTTTCACGGTTGAAAAAGCCAGGAATCGCCTACTTCAACATCCTCTTAGGGTTACGGGCGGCGTTCCCCTGCCCTCTTCGGTCGAGCGCCAACCCCTTGTGCCATCGTCGAGGTAACGGATATTGGCGGGGGGCGGTCATGCAGGACATCCTCCGGATGTCCCCGTCCGGCTCGGATTATACGCATCCCGGCATCCTGCCAGGACCATCAGGAGCGGCTCCGGGAATGCTTCCCCGATTGTTCCCCCGGCCGTTGGTCCTGTACATGGGTACTCAAGAGGCGGCACGGTGGCAGCAGATCGTGTCACCAGGTGTGGCTGCCGCGGTCGCTGGTTCGCCCCTTTGGGGGGCGTGAGTGGATCCTCCCGAAGAAGGCTGCTCGGCAGGCCCCCGTTGTCCGCCTCGATCCGCCATGGGTTTGGTGAGCAAAGCTTCCAGTCATCCCGCGGGCGTTTCGACCTGATGGATCGGAATGGGCGTGGTGGATCTTGGTTGTAACCGCCCGGAGTGTGCGATGGTGCCAAAGAAGGGGCGAAGAATGTGCCGGTCACAACCGGGGGAACGATGATCACCCCTCGACGGCGTGGTGGAGGTCATCCTGGATTGGATGGAAAGGCTGTCTCCTGGAGAGAGATGAAAAAAACGGGAAAATTTTTCCGTTTGAATCGTGAATATGGACAAATGAAATCGGAATTTTTTCTTTCATCATTTTCGTCATGATGAGTCGATCGCAAGGAAAAGTTCTGTTTGGCCATGGTGAAAGTCACACTGGACGAGGTCGTGTATGGCATCCTGGCTTAGTGATATCATTCTCGCGTTCATACGCGATTTTCACTGTAAATATAGGGGTATCGTCTAGTCGAGTTCCCGATCATACACCTGTTGGCCGTATCAGATTTTATGAGGAAACAGGGGATGCCGCCTGAATCGTCCGCCCAATGTTTGTGTCATCCTGCCCGATTGTTTCACAAAATATAAGCGTATAGAAAAAACGAAATTTTTTTTGGCTTTATCGATTGGGCCCAAGAATATTCGGCCTTCGTATGGATGTGGTGTCGTTTTTATCAAAATGCGCGGTAGAAAAATTGCCAAATGTCAATAAAGTGGTCGATTGGACCGATTTTCCAAGGCCGGTGGCGTGCAGCTCAATTGATCTGTATCAAGGCGCTTCCTACACTCAAGGAGAGAACATTGTATCCGCCAGTGTCTCCTTTGGCAGAGTGTTCGGCGTCATAGCACAACAGGCGACTTTATCCATGTCCGAATCGAAAAACGAGAACGGTAGCCCGGTTCCTCCCAAGCATCTGTATCGCCGTACTTACGGCCTCCAGACTCCAGGAACAAAGGGAGTTCCGGGAACCAAGCGCTATGCCATGGCCATTGATCTCAGGAAGTGCATTGGATGCATGTCCTGTGTGGTGGCCTGCAAATCCGAGTTTGGAGTTCCGCTTGGTGTCTGGCGAACCTGGGTGAAGGTGGCGGACAAGGGAAAGTATCCCAATACCAAGCGGGTTTTCATGCCACGGCTGTGCAACCACTGCGACAACCCCATATGCGTACGCAACTGTCCGACGCAGGCGACCTACAAACACAAGGACGGATTCGTCCTGCAGCGCTACAACCGTTGCATCGGGTGTCGCACCTGCATCGTGGCCTGCCCTTACAACGCCCGTCATCTGGTTCCAGAGAAGCGGACCGACATGAATCTTCCCACCCTTGTCGTGGACAAGTGCACCTTCTGCATCCATCGGGTCAAGAAGGGGTTGGCACCCGCCTGCGTACAGGCCTGTGTCGGAGGCGCCCGGATTTTCGGAGACCTGAATGATCCCGACAGCGAAGTGGCGAAGATCGTTGCCAAGGAGCCCGTGACCGTGCTGAAGCCCGAGCTGGGAACGAGCCCCTCGGTCTTCTATATCGGTGCCGATTGGGAAATCATGGATGAGCCGCAGAGTTACAAGCACCGTACCGCACAGCTGAAAGCGGAATTCAACGACTTCAAGAAGAATCATCACGGGGACGCCTTTGCCGACATCGTGGAAGGGGAATCGACCATGTACTGGGTGGGCAAGAACATGGTCGACTTCGTGGCCTCCGTGCCACACAAGGCAAAAACCGTCATTGGCAATCTCGCGAAGCTGATTTTCGGCTAGGAGAGGGGAATGGAAGAAAGTGTAGTCATCTCCAACGCTTTTCACCATGTGGCTTGGGGAACGCCGATCACCATCTATTTCTGGCTCGTGGGGGCCAGTGCCGGATCCTTCGTCATCTCCAGCTTCGGATGGGTGTTCGGGATAAAACGTTACAAGCCGCTTGCCCTGGTTGCGTCCATCCAGGCCATCGTCATGCTGTTGATCGTTCCCATCCTCCTGATCTGGGATCTTGGGAAGCCATGGCGGTTTTTCTATCTTCTGCTTCCCGCATATTGGCACAACACGGCGCCGATGGCTTGGGGTTCTCTGCTGATTTTGACCTACCCTATCTCCATGTTCATATATACCTATTTCGTCATAAAGAACAATCAGCGTTGGGCGAAGGTATTGGGCATCATTGCCATAGTGCTCGCCCTCTCCACCCATTGGTACACCGGCGTGGTGATGGAGCTCAATCCCGGTCGCTATCTCAATCACACAGCCCTCGCTCCTTTGTTGTTCCTGACGGGAGCATTCATCTCCGGAATCGGAGTTCTGATCCTCGTGCTCTGGATCATGAACATGTATGTTGCTCCGGAGAAGCGTATCGATTGGAAGCTGATAGAGGAGATGGCTCAGTACATGATGTATGGCATCGTGTTCGATATGTTCCTCCTGTTCCTTGAGTTCATGCAAACGTTCTATGGGGCCGAGAGTACCTTCCTTGGTCATGAAATCGTGCTGATGGAGCTGTTCCGTTTCCCATATTTGTGGTTGGAGCTGATTATAGGTCTGGTCATCCCCTTGTTCATCCTCGTGTCACCGCTGAAGCGTTACCGGTGGGGGGTGATCACCGCTTCTTTCCTGGTTGCCATTGGTGTGTATGGAATGCGCATCTGGTGGGTGATGGGCGGTCAATACATGCAGTCATTCTATTGATGGAGTACCGACGGTGGCGATAGAGATCAACAGGCGTGATTTTCTGAAAATAGGTGCGGCGGCAGCCGCGACCTCTGTAGTATGTCCCCAGCTCACCGGCGCCATGGAACTGCAACTGGGGGGAAAGGATTTCCATCAGCTAAGAACCTTTCATCCACGAAGGCGCAAGCCGTACCTTTGTACATCCTGCCCCTATTTCGACGGCGGATTTACCTTCTCCGAGAAGGGTCGTATCCAAAAGGTGGAGGGAAATCCCGATCATATCGCCACCCGGGGAAAGTTTTGCACCAAGGGATTGGCTTCCTTCTTTGCCGCCGTCGATCCGGATCGTATCACCACCCCTTTGAAACGGGCCGGGCGGAGAGGCGCCGGAAAGTGGAAGGAGATCAGCTGGGATGAGGCTATAGCCGAGGTGGCGGGTAGGATAACTGCCGCGTTGGATTCAGCAGGTGCTGACAGTGTCTACCTGAACGAAGGTGCCTTCAAAGATGGTGCCACTCTGCGGTTCATGGACACCATTGGATCCCGCTCGGTTCTCCGTAGTCGGGTTCCCTCGATCAGTAATTCTGCGAAGCGGACGGCACTGCAGAAAATGCTGGGAGTGGATTTCGCTCTTCCCGATCTGGAGCACACGACCTATGTATTGAATTTTGGTGCCAACATCATGGAAACGGCTCCACCATTGGCTCAACGTCTTACCGATGGTGTAGTGGGAAGAAGGTTGAAGCTGGTGACTTTCGACGTGCGTATGTCCAATACCGCTGGCAGGAGTGACGAATGGATCCCCGTCTTCCCCGGTAGCGATGGCATCGTTGCGCTGGCGATGGCCAATGTGATCATGCAGGAGGGATTGGCCGACAGAGAGTTCATTGACAACTGGACCAACTACCCCAGTGACGCACTGGCGGAACATCTCAAGCAATTTACTCCGGAAAATGCGGAGAAAGCGAGCGGTGTTTCGGCAGACACGATAGAACGGATAGCCATGGAGTTTGCAAAGGCCAGGCCGGCAACGGTATTCAGCCACAATGGCGTAACGCATCACGAGGGTGGAATTCAGGCGGAGATGGCTTGCACCCTGTTGGCGGTGATTACCGGTAACATCGACAACGAAGGGGGGTACTGTCTGCCCAGGAGGTTTGATATCTCGGCTCCGCAGCCCGCCCCCGAACCGGTAAGGGGAGAAAGTTTACGGCTGAATCATACGTTTCCTTTTGAAGTGAAGCGGGGAAAGCACAAGGTAAGGGTGCTGCTCAATCACATGAGCAACCCGGCCTACTCCTCTCCCGCCGCCAGCCTGTGGAGAGAAGTGCTGAAAAACGAGAGTCTCATTCCATTCCTGGTGGATTTCAGTCCCTTCATGAGCGAGACCGCGGATCTGGCCGATATCATTCTCCCGGACGTGGTTGACGTCGAGCGCCACGAGGTAGCCAGCAGTCCTACGGCGCTGCTTCCTTGGGTATCGATGAGTGTGCCGGAGATAAAACCCGTGGGGCAGGCACAGGATGTGCGGATAACCCTGAAGAGAGTCATTGAGGCCGTCGATCCGACGGGTGATCGGGGTATGAAGAGGTATTGGGATTTTGCCGATGGGGCGGACTGGGTGAAAAAGGAGGTAGAGGCTACGCCGGAAATCAAGAGCGGCTACAAAAAACTGAAATCCAAGGGCGTGTTCCCAAGCTATGGAAAGCTCGACCCTACCGGTAGAAAGATTGTCAAAAAAGGAAAGCCCGTCGTCGGTGTGTACCGAACATATGAAGATGACGGCTTTTCCACCCCGTCTGGAAAGATCGAGGTGAAGGCGGAGTCTTTGGCAGAGCGGGGGCTGCCCGCACTTCCTTCGTGGAGCGGGCACCCGAAACTGGCTTCCATCGAGCCGGGAGAGTTCGTGCTGACCACTTTCAAGGTGGCCTATCATACTCTTTCCAGAACGACCAATCTGAAATATCTGGCGGAGCTTTGGCATTCGAATCCCCTCTGGATAAACAAAGAAGTAGCACATAAGTTGGGCATCGCAGATGGATCGCTGGTACGTGTAAGCAGTGAAGTGGGATATCTGGTCACTCGCGCATGGCTGACCAATGGAATACATCCCCAGGTGGTTGGTATGAGCACCTCTGTGGGGCGAACTGCCTATGGCCGGGTGGCGCAAGCGGACGAACAGCTGCATGGCCCCTTTGTGCTGGAGGAGCTGGAGGATCCCGATATCGAGCACAATCTGTGGTGGCAGGACAGTGGCACCAATCCGAACGACATCATTCCCATCACCATCGATCCATCCAGCGGCATGCAGGCATGGAACGATATCGTGGTAACCGTCACTCCTGCGATACCGGGTGACGAATATGGCCAGATTCAGGTAGACAACAGCAAACACATGGCTGTCTATGAAAATCAGGTGAAGGAGGGGTGACATGCTTCCGTCCCGAGGATCCAACCGTGGAGGGATGTTAGATTGAGCTTTCTAAAATCCAAGAAAGGCCTTGTGACCAGTGTGGTCGTGATTCTCGTGGTTTTCCTCGTTGCGGGTGTCAGCTGCAGCAGTAGCAGATTTACCCGTCCGAGTGCCTGTACGGTCTGCCACGAGGTATTCGAAGATCCTGCCGAGTACATGCCCATGGGTGAACTCAGCGAGTCACTGGAGGATTTTCGCCCGACTCGTTTATTCGAGCCCAAGGCCTTTGATATGTCGGTTGGTTGTGCCGAGTGTCATGCCTATCCCTTCGAGGAATACAAGGAATCTCCTCACTACGACAACGATCTGGGGGTTCGACCGGGGTGCGTCGGGTGCCATGATCCACATGGTTTGGGTCAGTTCTTGCATTTCAAGTTCCTCTATCTGAACAACGGCCGCTACGGAAAGAGCCCTTTCGATGCCATCTCCAACAGCCTGCGGGATATTCCGGAATGGGAAGAGTTGCGAATCAAGCTTGCCAAGCGGGTACGGGAAAAGATGGTTGCGGAGAAGAGTGCGAAGTGTATGGTGTGCCACAAGATAGAGAGTGAGTGGTGGAATGATATCGAGCGGCACAAGGCTGCATTGCCCCTCATCAACAAGGGGGAGAAGTCTTGCATTCATTGTCACTACAATCTCGTTCACGCGGATGTGGATTGGCCCGAACTGGAACAAGGGGACTGAACGTTTTTCGCGGGGGGAAGGTCGAAGGATGTTTCCTCCGCCACCGAGAAGACGATTTTTTTGGTTTGGTTGTAAAGGTATGGAGGTATGGAGGCTTGGCCTCCTGTGTGGGCTGGTAGTTCGCTACCAGTGATGTTTGCGTGGAAACAGACCTGACAACCAACGGAGGAAATACATCATGAATATGAAAAAACGGTTCGCGCTGGCCGTCTTGGTGGCCGGCGGAAGCCTGTTCGTGCCCGAAGCGGCCTTGGCATGCAGCAAGAGCAAGGCACCCGCTGAAGCAAAGGCGATGGAGAATCCTGTTGAGGCTAGCGACGAGGTAATGGCCGAAGCCAAAAAAATATACAAGAAGAAGTGCAAAAAGTGTCATGGCTCGAAGGGAAACGGAAAGGGACCGGGGGCCAAGGACATGGATCCGATGCCGCCCGACTGGACCAAGGGGATCGACTTCACCGACGGGGAGCTGTACTGGGCTACCATGAACGGGTGTGAAGGGACCGAAATGAAGGGCTGGAAGGCAGGTTCCGCCAAGCCTGGAAAGGAAATTACCGAAGAGCAGGCTTGGGGGCTCGTTCACTACATCCGGACGTTCGCCAGGTGAGTCTCGCGTAGGTCTGCAGTTCGTGTCCGCCGCCCAAGGGAGCAATTCCCTTGGGCATTCTTTCCCGAATTGAGAGAAGAGGTGATGAGCGATGGCACCGAGGACCTCATGGTTTCTGTTTTTTTCTTCTATTCTCGTTCTTCTTCTGGAAGCCGCATGTGCCATTCCGGACCGTGATGCGGAAAAAGATGGCGCAGCCAAGCGTCCGCCGTCTGTCGATGATGACAGACGGTCAGCGCTCGGGGAGAGGGAACCAGTCTCCTCAGCGACCAAAATGTCTTCTGCGGCCGAGGAGTCCTTTCCCGTTGACAAATCGGAGATGAATGGCATCTCGGCGCAACGGAAAAGCGAATCTTCCGCGTCGCGGGACAAGGTGGAGCTCGTGTACGGTGATATCGTCATGGCGGAGACGGCGGATGCGATGAAGGAAGGTGAGGTTGAAGCAGTGGTTTTTCCTCACTGGTTTCATCGTATGAGATTCCGCTGCAAGGTATGTCATGAGGACACCTTCAAAAGTGACAAAGGAGCCAACAAGATCGATATGGACAGTATCAGTGCCGGAGAGTCTTGCGGAGTCTGTCATGATGGGACGGTCGCCTGGGATGCGCTGGAATGCGAAAATTGTCATTTCTATCCCTTCGATCAAATAGAGCAGCCCGATAAGGTGGAGGCGCAAGAACCTGAGGATCCGGCGGAGATCCTGTTCGCTGGAAGAAGTGGAAAGATTGCTGGAAAAGGTGATCGCCGGAATCCCGTGGGAAACGCCTTCAAGTGGGGTTCGGGGTGGAAGCCCAGGGCTCTCGCGCTGGCCGGCTTGCCGCGTGATCGGTTCGGCCTCGTGGACTGGGTGGCGCTCACTCGCAAGGGGATGGTTCTGCCGAAAGGATCGCTCGACCCCGATGATCCGGAATATGAGTCTCCTGTGAGATACGAGTTCGATGAAGAGGGAGATGAAGACATAGAGGATATATTGATCCCGGTAAAGAGCGATACCATCTCCGCGGTAGTGTTTCCTCATACTCTCCATGCCTGGTGGCTCAATTGCAAGAGTTGTCACCCGCGGCGCTTTACCCGTACGGCCGGAGAGACGAGAATGACCATGAAAGAGATGGCAAAGGGGAAATACTGCGGCGAGTGTCATGGAAAGGTGGCGTTTCCATTGGAGGATTGCTCCCGGTGTCATGACAAGAAGAAAGCAGAGGAGTGCAAGGTTAGTGATAGCTGTATTTCCTGAGTTCCGAGGTGTGACGGAGCAGGAGGCGAAAGGAAATGAAACGGCGTTTGCTGGTTGCCTGCACGATGTTTCTGTTGCTGCTTGTCGAAGGAAGGATGTCTGCGGCCGTGGAAGGGGGGAGCATGGATGTGCCTCAAGAGATGTCACCGGAGAAGCTGGAAAAGGAGGTTCAGCGCCGGTTCACATACATCGAGCGGCGATTGCTGTCGGGCCGCTCTGCCCGGACGATCGAGGAGAGTGGAAATGCCCGGGCAATGGGGATTCTCCGGCGCTCCAGGGAACGGATGCGGGAGATATCCCGCTGGATCTCGGAAGGAAGGCTGAGGAAGGCCCATTCGGAGCTTCGGGAAGTGGGGCGCTCGTTGAGGGAAGCACTTCAGCTTGCTCGAGCCAGGGAGCGTAGGGAAAAAAAGGTAAGGGATGGGATGGAGGAGGCCAGGATCGTAAGTGGCGCCTATTTTGAACGGGTAAAAAAACGGGGAGTTACCGAGGCAAAAGGGGATGTCAAGCTTCTGATTGACAAGGCGAGGGAAGCCCGTTCCAGAGCCGATATGGAGAGAAGGAGAGGGGATTATGTATCGGCCAGAGCCTTTTACGAAGAATCTACAAGGCTATTGAAAAGGGCGATCTCCCTGTTCAGAGAGGCTGAGAAATGAGTGCGGAAAGCAGTCCGGCAGGCTCGAGAGGCTGAAGGATGGGGGGTGTGCTATATTTAACCGTTCGTTTCATCCTGGTTCAACGGAGGCGCCCCGTATGAAACAATCTGGATTATTCAACGTCCTCATCCTGCAAATCCTGATTTCCCTTTTCCTGTCACCCACTATCGGCCTCGCAGGCCCGGGGGGGGATGATTTCCGGGAGCAATTCATCAGTAATTACAAAAACTTCCGATTCAAGGCCCAGGATCGGCTCATCAAGGAAAATGGGGAGATCATGCCGGGAGAGATTCGAGCCTTGATAGATGAGGCCATGGAGCCCGGCCGGGATTTCAACCAGCGGATGTATCTGCTGGATATCGCCAATGCCATGGCCAGTGGATATCAGCATGTGCATGGCGGGGGAGAGGAGCTTATCAAGCGGGTTGAGTCGCTGATCAAGAAAGAGCTTAAGCTGGAGGAGGAGCGGATTGCCGAGCTCATGAAATGGAACAAGGAGGAGCGGTTCCTCGGAAATTTCGTAATGAAAGAGCACATGGAGGAGATGGAAAAGGCGGATGTGGCGCCTGTTATCTATCCACACTGGGTGCATCGAATCTGGTTCGAGTGCAAGGTTTGCCATCAGGCCTACTTCATCATGAATCGCTGGAGAAACAAGGTTTCCCATGAGGAGATAGAAAAAGGCAATCAATGCGGTGTGTGCCACAATGGAAAGCTGGCCTTTGGAGTCGAAAAGGAATGTGATCGCTGCCATGTGGCGGGAAAGCCCGAGGCGGAGAGACTCCATCATGCCGACAAGATAGATCATGAGCGGATCCGGGAGGTTGCCATTCGGCTTGGTGCGGAGTGGAACTATGAGAAGTTACCGAATGGCAGAATCCCCGTGGACCGCTTCGGCTTCATCGACTGGCTGAAGCTGAAGGAAGATGGTGTGTTCAGGCCCATCCACTCTTTGAGCAAGGATTTCAAGCACGAAGTGAGAGACAACAAAATCCTCTTCAGATCCAAGGGCAAGCTCAAGGATGTATTGTTTGACCACAAGATTCACTCGAGCTGGATAAACTGTTCATCCTGCCACCCCGAGGTATTCAGGGAGAGCCTGACCAACGACGTGAAAATGGTGAGAATGTCGAAAGGAAAGTTTTGCGGCTATTGCCACGGCAAGGTTTCCTTCACCTTTGCGGACTGCAAACGCTGCCATAGCCAGGAAAAGGGAACCAACAAGAGTGGCGCCCTGGTACACATCGGGAAGGATGGCAAGAAATGAAAAAGACCGGAAGCGAGGGAAATGTGGATTGGGAGGTAGGCGGGTCTTGCTGAAAAAGGATGTCGATCGCTACAGAAAGATGGCCGCACTTGCGAGGGCTCAGCTCGCCTCAATCGATCTGCGTCTGGCGGCGGGATCAGGGAAATGGAACGAGTGCCTTTTCAGGATCCGGCATGCAAGGCTGAAAAGGATGCTGTCCAATATCCTTCGTGAAAAGGAGGCCGTTGCAGGAGAGGATGCCGTACTCGAACTGATAGATGATCTCAGGACGATTGGAGAAGATGAAGAGAATTGGAGCGACGTCAGTAAGGAAGAAACGGACTATATCCGCTTCGTTCTTCACGGAATACGGCAGTCCCCTCCCGTGAAACCGGAGTCAGAGAACAAGAAACGGTATTCGGATTGACCGGCGTAGGCTGGAAGGCACCGGATCGGCGAGGATGTGTGAACATGATGCCAGGGAGCCGATGTGGGATGGAATGATGTTTCATCAACTGGGATGCATGGGATTTTCCATTTCATTGCGGCTGTTGTGTATCCTGCTGCCCCTGCCCGCCCTTGCCGAGTATGGTGATATCATTCTGAATGGCAAGGCGGAATCCATGAGGAGGGCCCAGGTTGGAGATGTGGTCTTCCCCCACTGGTTTCACAGGATCCGTTATCGATGTGATGTATGTCACGAAGAGATCTTCGTATTGAGAGCCGGGGAAAACAATATCGATATGGCGCGCATATCGGAGGAGGGAGAGCAATGCGGGGTATGTCACAACGGGCAGATCGCCTGGGAACCCCTGGAGTGTGATCGCTGTCATTCGCTCGAGCCGGGATGGAGTGGAGGGCCGATACAACATGCCCATCGAGGCGAACCGGCAGAAAAAACCCTGAAGGAGAGGGCACTGGATATTCGTATCGGGAGCAGAGCGAAGCCCTACTCAAACATAATCAAGCTGGCATCGGGGTGGCATCCGGCAGCTCTTTCGGAAAGTGGTCTTCCCCTTGACAGATACGGGCTGGTGGATTGGGCTGCAGCAATAAAGGAAGGTAAGGTCAATCCAATTTGGGATCTGAACCGGAGCGGAAAGAAGCGGGAGACGAGAGATACCAAGATTCTGTTTGTAACAAAATCTGAATTTGTCGCAGATGTTCTTTTTCCCCATGAAATCCATGTTTATTGGCTGCAGTGCCGGATATGCCATGACACCGTCGGCGGGCCTATTTTTGAAAAAGAGGCGGGAAAGACCCCAGTTGACATGCTTGGCATCAGGCAGGGGAGATGGTGCGGTCGTTGCCATGACAAGGTGGCATTTCCAATCAGCGATTGCAATCGTTGTCACAATCAACCAAAAGGAACGCCCATAGGCAAGGACGTGATCAGGCGTGACGGTGGACCGGCCTATTTCCGAGGAGGGAGCGTTGAAAAATAGATATTGGATGTTTGCTGTGCTTCTGGCGTGCAGCGGGATAAATGTACTGTCCGCCGCCGAGGCTGCCGCTCCTGCTGAAATTACACTCAAATCCAAGCTGGAGAGCATGAAAAAGGCAGGTGTGGGAAGTGTTGTGTATCCTCACAAACTTCACGAAACGCTCTATCAATGTGGAGACTGCCATCCGAAGATATTCAAGGAGAAAATCGGTGCCAACGACATCAATATGCAAAAGAATATCGACGGGGAGTTTTGTGGCTCGTCCGGCTGCCATAGTGGTGTGGAAGCGTTTCCTCTCCTGCTGTGCGAAAAGTGCCACTCAGGAAAAACGGAGTAGACGGACAGTTTCTCTGTCGTGAGCTGCGTTTTCAGTGCACAGTAGGCCGGATCAGGGCATCCACTCGTTCATTTGGAGGCTGGCTGTGGCATCTCTTGCAGTCCGCGAACTTGAATGATACTTTACCGTGACAATGTCCGCAGTAGCGTCCTTTGGACATATCTCTCATTTTCATATCATTTCCGCCCAGCTTGTCTATGAAGAGAGCGGGGTGACAGCTGGAGCAGTCTATCCAGTCCGAATGGACCTTGTGGTCGAATAGAACATTGTTGACAAAATTGCTTTTGGATATGAACAGGATCTTGTTGTCCCTGGTCCGTTCCTTGTAATCGTTTTGCAGACTTGCGATTGGTACGAACACGCTGTCCCGCTTCATTTTCAGCCAATCGATCATTCCGAATCTATCCACGGGCAGCCTGCCATTGTCCAGGTTTTCGGGGTTCCACCGCGCCCCCACCCGTTCGGCAATCTGTTTGGTTTTCGCATGATCGATCAGGTCGGGGTTGTGCAGCTTTTCCGCCTCGGGTTTCCCTGCCACATGACACTTGCCACAATGCTCTTCGTTACTTGCCGAAAATGCGATATCTCCGTTGTGGCATACACCGCATTGCTCGCCTTCAACGATTTTCTCCTGGGAAATCCGATTGGCCCAGCGTTGCATGCGAAAGATGGAGTCGTGGCATACCTTGCATTCGAACAGAATCCTGTGTTTCCAGTGAGGGTACAGGACGGGAGCGAGTCCGGACTTTTCAAGCGTTTTCCCGTGTTGCTTCATGACGAAATTACCAAGAAAGCGCTCTTCCTCTTTCCATTTCATCAATTCGGCGTTTCTTTTCTTCTCTTGCTCCATTTCTTCCTTGATTATCGGATCGACCTCAGCCAGGGGTGCGGGGTCTCCATGAAGGTGGCGTTGCATATATGCCATCGCACTTGCGATATTCAGCAGGAACATCCGTTCTTCGAAGCTTTTCTCTCCTTTTCTGGTTTCCTCTATCAGCCGGCTGACTGCCTTCGGAACGAGTTCCCCGTGTTCCTTCACCAACTCCGTCTGGGCGAGAAACTTCTGCTGGTAATAGTTCCGGGTAAATTCGTTGATGAAATCCGTGACAGACAGTTTGCCGGCATATGCCCCGACCGAGGTGGTTGCCAGATGCACGGCGGCCAAGAGGGGAATGAGCAGCTTCGTCAAAGCGGGTGCCCTCTGTTTGTTGATGATCATGGTGCGTGAGCAGGAATATACGAACGTTGACCCATAAATAGTGGTGTATAAATCGATGGTTGTAAAGCGGAAAGAAGGAGGAGGGAGGGGAAGCATGGATGCCGTGAGGTTTCCCGCGTTGATCCCACACAAACTGTATCGTTAAGCGCCGCTCATCGGGGACGTTTCCCTGATCGGGGATACATATTTGGGGGTACAGAATTTTGACTCCCCCATCCGAATGTGGTATCTGTTGGGGGCGCCGGGATTGTCGGCGTGATAAATTCATTAATAAACAAGGTGGATTTACAGGAGAGCGGGGTAGAATGAGGGCGAAAATGACAACCATCAAGGTCGCGGGTCGAGGGATTTTTTCCCTTATGATAGCAGGGTTTTTGACGGTGGGCGTTCTCTCGTTGGCAGAGGCGAGGGAGTATGGCGACATATACATGGACTCCACGAGGGACAGCATGGCGAAGGCCGATGTCGGTGCGGTGATATTTCCCCACTGGTTTCACAGGATCCGATACAAGTGCAAGGTGTGTCACGAGAAAATATTCGTCATGCGTAAAGGGGCAAACAACATAACCATGGCGGACATCATGGAGGGCAAGGCCTGCGGAACCTGCCACAACGGCCAGATAGCCTGGGAGCCGCTGGAGTGCAAGAAGTGTCATTCTGCAGAGCTGACTCCGGCGGCAAGTAACACGGCGGACGCCGGTAAGCAGTCCGGTGATCGGTAAGGAGGTGACAGAAATGATGATGCCAGGCAAGATTCCGGGTGCGGTGGCAGTGGCCATGCTGTCGCTGTTTCTGATTTCTGCATGTACCACCGGTGGTGAGCAGGTGAAGAAGGCCGTGGAAGAGGCCACTGTTGCCGAGGGCAAGGAGGTCGCGAAATCCGCTGCTGCGGCTCCCGCAGCAAGGAAGGAAGCGGCCGGAGCGGCTGAAAAGAAGAAGCCGGAGCCATCTGTATCTTCCTCTGTCGACAAGGTGAAAAGTTCCATCTATCTGGGAAGTGACGGCAAGCCGGCTGGTATGGGCAACCCGGAAAACCCGGTGAGTGAAGCCTACAAGATTGGGATGAGTGAGCGCCCTGCAGCGCTTGCCGGAGCTGGTCTTCCCAAGGATAGATTCGGGCTCGTCGACTGGGTCGCGGTGGTGGAAAAGGGGGAGATCGACCCTGTCGGAAGTCTGGATCCCAAGAAGCCGGACGTCCCGCCGTTCGACATGGACGTGATCATCGCAGCCAAGGGGGATTTCGTGAATGATGTCATGTTCCCTCATGATATCCATACCTATTGGCTAGGTTGTGAAAATTGCCATCCAGCGATTTTCGTGATGGGAAAGGGGAAGAACAAGATGAGCATGGCCGAGATCGCGGAAGGGAAATGGTGTGGCAGATGTCACGGTAAAGTGGCGTTTCCCCTGACCGACTGCGCACGTTGCCACACGGAGAAGAAAGCAAGGAAGAAAGTGGTGGAAAAGGGCTGAGATGGTTGGGTACGTGAGCGTGGGGCATGATGGCTCGATCGTTGTTTCGGTCCGGAGCGTATTTCATGCGGTCGTGCTGCTTCTTTTGTTCGGCCATGCAGCAACCGGAGTGGCGGAAGAAAATCTCTGTCAAAGAGTGATTGGTTCACAATGCGATGCTTCGCAGGAGGCGATGCTCGATGCGTTGCTGAAGGACATGAATGTCTATGGCTATGCGGAGCGCAAGTTGGAGAACGACGGCAAAGTCCCCGCATTCGAGCTCCTTCCCAAGGATCAGTATGGGTTGGTGAACTGGACCAAGGCTCAGGCCGACGGGCTGATTTCCCCGCGATGTACCATCGACGGCTCTCCGGCCCCGGATGAGGAGCACAAGGAGAAGTTCTTCGAAAACATCATCCTGTTGCAAACTCAGGCGCACTTCATGCCCGACGTGCTGTTTCCGCACGGGGTTCACAGCAACCTGATCAGTTGCGACAGCTGCCATCCAGAACCGTTCAAGAAGAAGAATGGCTCCAACCCGATTCGGATGAGCGAGATTTTCGAAGGCAAGTGGTGTGGGAAGTGCCATGGGAAGGTGGCCTTCCCGGTCCATAAGTTCAACAACTGCAGACGCTGCCACGTGATGCGAAAGACAACCTTCGGCAAGCCGTACTACAAGTGAGGATTTGGCGCCCCAGACACGATTCGAACGTGTGACCTTCCCCTTAGGAGGGGGATGCTCTATCCAGCTGAGCTACTGGGGCGTGCCACGCATTTTATGGGCTTGACCTCGGGAGGGCAAGTCGGTGGGCTCGGGGAGCTGACGGGCGAGCAGGGTCACCGGATGCAGCACCTCTACGGGACGCTTTTCCTCCCGGAGTGCCGCTCTGAAATGGAGGGCGCAACCGATGTTTGCCGTAATCAGCAGAGGTGCCTGTAACGCTTCGAGAGCATCCAGTTTGGGGGTGAGAAGGGCTCTGGCGGTATCGGGGTGGCGCAACAGATAGTCTCCCGCCGCTCCGCAACAGAGCGCATTGTCCGGCAGGGGGGTGAGCTCTAGGCCGGGGATTCTGCGCAACAGTGAGAAGGTGTATTCGGGGTGGTGTCCCGGTTGCTGCAGGCTGCACGGGATGTGAACCGCGGCGGTACTTTTCAGCGGCAACGGGTCGAGTGCCGCGGGCCAGGTGGATGTTTCGATGAACTGGCTGATCTCGAACACCTTTTTGGCGAATCGCTTGGCCCCTTGGCGTTCCGTGCGTGTGAGCCCGGGGAGCCTGGGGTATTCCATCAGATGGATGCCGCAGCCGCTGGTTACATGGATGACGGCGTCCACCTCTTCGTTCTCGAAGGCCGCCAGGTTGGCGATGGCGAGCCGACGGGCGTCTTCCGGGGCGCCCGCATGCAGGTGCAATGCCCCGCAGCATGTCTGGGTGTCTGGCAGCGTCACCGAATAGCCCAACAGGGACAGGATCCTTATGGCTGCTTGCAGGGTGGCGCCATCCAGGGCCCTGCCGGTACAGCCGGCAAAGAGGGCGATCCGCCCCCGTTGATTGCCGGTGGCCGGATAGTGCCGATGCCACCGGGGGTTCCGCGGCAGCGGCGGCAGCAGCCGCTCCAGGGATCCCAACCCCATTTTTTCCGGAGCCCGTAATGCCCGGGCCATCCTTTGTATCCCGCTGCCCTGATAGAAGCGCAGCAGTGGGCGCCAGCGTTCCAGGCGCGTGACGTCGTTCAGCAGCCTGTCAGGCCCGGAAGATGGATCCTCCGCTCTTCCTTCTTGCGCCAGCAGGGCGCGCGCGGTAACGATCAGTTCGCCATAGGGGACTTCGGCGGGGCAGGCCCTTTCGCAGGCGCGACAAACCAAGCAGTGGTCAAGGTGCTCCATCAGCCGTGGGGTCGGCGGCAGCTCGCCACTCGCCAGCGCGCGTATCAGGGCAATGCGCCCACGAGGTGACTCGCTTTCCCGATTGCAGAGTCGATAGGTGGGGCAATGGGGCAGGCAGAGCCCGCACATCACGCAGCGGTCGGCTGCGCTGGAGAGGAAATGAGCGTCAGTGGTTTTTTCGGCCATGGCGGGGGATGGTACAAAAGAACAGTGGAGTTGTCTTTCGAGGCGGGTTAATATTCTTGCCGCACCAATGGTTGGGAGAACCGAATCCAGTGGAACAGAGCTATTATCGTTATCACCTCTTTTTCTGTGTCAACGAGCGTGCCGATGGCGGTAAGTGCTGTGGTGACGGTCCAGCGGTGGAATATCGGGATTACGCCAAGCAGCGGGTGAAGGAGCTTGGTGAGGCGATCGATGGCAACGTGCGGGTCAATACGGCGGGCTGCATGAACCGCTGCGGGGAAGGGCCGGTTCTGGTGATCTATCCCGAGGCGGTCTGGTACCGGTACGGTTCCCGCGCAGACATCGATGAGATCATCTCCAGTCATCTCTGTAACGGGCAGGTGGTGGAGCGGCTGCGAATCGGATGAGCCGGGAGTTCGATACTTCCCGGATCCAGGAGCATCACCTCTACGATGGCCTGGAGGAGGCTCCTTGCCTCGGTGAGGAGTTGCTTCTCCAGGGGCCGGCAGGGAACATCGAGGTGTCCACCTCCTACCCTCCGTTTCCAGCGAAGAATTTCGCCGTGGTGGTCATCTGTCATCCCCATCCTCTCTATGGCGGCAGCATGGCCAACAAGGTGGTGCATACCCTGTCCGCTGTCTTCAACGGCGTGGGGATGCCCACCCTGCGTTTCAATTTCCGGGGTGTGGGCAGGAGCGAGGGCGAGTACGACCACGGAATCGGTGAGACGGAGGATCTGTATGCCGTGAGCCGCTGGTTACGGGCTCGTCACCCGGAGGCTCCGTTGTGGTTGGCCGGATTCTCCTTCGGCGCCTATGTGGTGTTGCGCGCCGAGGCCCGGTTGAGAGCTCAGCGGCTATTGCTGGTTGCACCACCCGTGACGCTGTTTGATTTCGATTCGTTGCCGCCGGTGAAGGTCCCCTGGATGGTGATCCAGGGGGCGCGCGACGAGATCGTGGATCCACAGGCCGTCCAGGAGTGGGTGCAGCGGCAGTCTCCGCGGCCGCTGTTCCGGCTGATGAGTGGTGCGGATCACTTCTTCCATGGTCGGATGAATCGGCTACGTCGGGCCGTGGAGCAGGGGTGGGTGCGATTGGATTGAGGTACGCCCTTGGGGCGGAATGTTCCGACTGTAGGACCGATAGGTCCTGTGGTCAATGGGCAACATAATCTCCTGTTTTTCAATAATTATATTTGAATGGCTTGAATTTCTTTGTTAGCCTCGTGATCGTCTGAGCGTTCCTGGTCTCAGATTTCAGACTGTCCCGCAGAGTTGCCTGGTGCCGTCCAGGTGTCTTCCTCCATTCCGGGATCACTTGTGGATAGCCCATGCGGAACCGGTGAGGATGGCTGAATTCCCCTTGAGTGGTATGCCTTGCGCGGCTCTCCCGGTCGCGCTTTTTTTACGCGTTCTCTTTCCTGTATGACAGTGTCCTCCTCGTGTCGTGTCCCGGCTCGGGGTGCCACTTGCGGGCATGCAGATGCCGACGTCGTGGTTGCTTATGTCGTGACGCAGGTGAATTCGCGGCGAATATCCCTCTTTCCCCTCTCACAACCGCCGTTCCCGCGGGAAGCTCCGATTTATATTCGGAAAAACAGCGAGATAATGTAGCGCAACAAGACCAAACCTTGACCTTGCGGGCGCTTTGTATGAAACTACCCCGCTTGACCATATGGGTATTCCTGTTTATCGGCGATGAGGTGTGCCTGGCTCCGGAGTGGTGGGTTCTTGGCGAGCGGGAGCCGGATGAGGGCCATCCATGATTTCGACGACGATATGACCCAGAAAATAATCGGGAGACGATGACTATGAGTGCAGACGCTGTTGATACCAGCAAGCGCCGCTTCCTGACCGCTGCCACCACGGTGGTGGGTGCAGTAGGGACGGCGTATCTGTTGGTTCCTTTCATATCTGCCTGGAATCCCAGTGCCAAGGCCAGGGCTGCCGGAGCACCGGTGGAGGCGGATATCAGTAAGCTGGAGCCGGGGCAGATGATGACCGTCGAGTGGCGGGGCAAACCCATCTGGATTGTGCACCGTACCGAGCAAAACCTGAAAGACCTGCCGACCCTCAACGATCAGTTGCTGGATCCGAACTCCGAAATGCCGCAACAGCCCGAGTACTGCAAGAACGAATACCGTTCGCGCAAGCCAGAATACCTGGTCGCAGTGGGTATCTGTACGCACCTCGGCTGTTCTCCCACCTATCGCCCGGAGATTGCTCCGGCAGACCTGGGTCCGGAGTGGAAGGGAGGCTATTTCTGCCCTTGCCACGGTTCTCGTTTCGATCTGGCGGCGCGCGTTTATCAGGGGGTTCCTGCGCCGAAGAATCTCGAGATCCCGCCTTACTATTATCTCTCTGAGACCCGCATACTGGTTGGTGAAGATGGGGAGGCTGCCTAAATGAGCTTACTGTCCTGGATCGATGAACGTTATCCGTTGACCAAGGTGTGGAATGAGCACCTTGCTCAATACTATGCGCCGAAAAATTTCAATTTCTGGTATTTCTTCGGTTCTCTGGCCATGTTGGTGCTGGTCAATCAGATTCTGACCGGGGTCTGGCTGGCGATGAGCTACAAGCCGGATGCCAATCTCGCCTTCGGTTCCGTCGAATATATCATGCGTGATGTCAACTGGGGGTGGCTGATCCGCTACATGCACTCCACCGGGGCGTCCGCCTTCTTCATCGTGATCTATCTGCACATGTTCCGTGGTCTCATCTATGGTTCATATCGCCAACCCCGGGAGCTGCTGTGGATCATCGGGGTGATTATCTACATCCTGATGATGGCGACGGCCTTCATGGGATATCTGTTGCCCTGGGGCCAGATGTCCTTCTGGGGAGCGCAGGTGATCGTCAACCTCTTTACCGCCATCCCCGTCATAGGTGAAGACCTGGGCGTTTGGATCCGTGGAGACTACGTCATATCCGACGCCACACTGAACCGCTTCTTCGCCCTGCACTTCCTCCTGCCGTTCATTCTTGCTGCAGTGGTGTTCATCCACATCGTGGCGCTGCACAAGGTGGGCTCCAACAATCCCGATGGTATCGAGATCAAGAAAGGCCCGAAGGGAAATCGCTGGAGCAAGGATGCGCCCGCCGATGGTATTCCGTTTCACCCCTACTATTCGGTGAAGGATATCGTGGGTGTGGCCGGTTTCCTTTTCCTGTTTGCGTTGGTGATCTTCTACGCACCGGAGATGGGAGGCTTCTTCCTGGAGTACCCGAACTTCGAGCCGGCCAACCCGATGAAGACCCCTGAGCATATCGCACCGGTTTGGTACTTCACGCCGTTCTACGCCATCCTGCGTGCCGTGCCCTCCGTTGCCGGTTCCGCTTTCCCGGGAGTGGTGGCCATGGGAGCCTCGATTGCGATCTTCTTCTTCCTGCCCTGGCTGGATCGCAGCCCGGTGAAGTCGATTCGTTACAAGGGTCCCATCTTCAAGGCCTGGATAGCCATCTTCGTGGTATGCTTCGTGGTGCTGGGATATCTTGGTGTCCAGCCCGCAACGCCGGGCAAGACGCTGCTGGCCCAGATCTGCACGGTACTCTATTTCGCATTCTTCCTGCTGATGCCGATCTACAGCAAGATGGACAAGACGAAGCCTGTTCCGGAGAGGGTGACGCAATGAGAAAGCTGATTTCACTGATTTTTCTGGCTGTGGTGCCCGCTCTTGGGCTGGCGGGAGGTGGTAGTGTTCATTTGGACCATGCCGACATCGACCCGACTGATCAGGCCTCTCTGCAGCGTGGCGCAAAGTTTTTCGTCAACTACTGCATGGGCTGTCACTCGGCCAAGTACCAGCGTTACAATCGGATGGCGCAGGATATCGGTCTGACGGAGGAGCAGGTCAAGGCCAATCTCATGTTCACCACCGAAAAGATCGGCGATACGATGGAGATTGCCATGAGTTCGGAGGATGCCAACAAGTTCTTTGGAACCACTCCCCCGGACCTCAGCCTGATCGCCCGCTCCCGGGGTGTGGACTGGCTCTACACCTACCTGCGCAGCTTCTACATAGATGAGGCACGGCCCACCGGTGTGAACAACGTCGTGTTCAAAGATGTGGGAATGCCCCATGTGATGTGGGACCTGCAAGGGTGGCAGAAAGCCATTTTCAAGGAGAACGAACATGGAGGAGATCCGATATTCGAACGTTTCGAACTCGCGAAGCCGGGCTCCATGACCCCGGAGCAGTTCGACGCGGCGATCCGTGATCTGGTCAATTTCCTTGACTACGTTGGTGAGCCCTACAAGCTGGAGCGGCAGCGTCTGGGGATCAAGGTGCTGTTGTTTCTGGCCGTTTTCTTCGTGCTGGCATATCTGCTGAAGAAAGAGTACTGGAAGGATGTCCACTGAGCTGGATGTTCGAGGGTGCCATGAGTAGAGGGGGGCAAGCCCCCCTTTGCTTTTTCCGCGGTATAATTTCAGAGATCGAAAGAAAGGGCAGCCGGCCTTTTGCGGGGAAAGGGATGGAGGGAGCTCCTCGAAGCGATGTTCGAATTGCAACGGGACGGCGGACTACATTGGTGCATACGCGAGGAGAATCGTTGAGATGGCGGTGATTGCCAATCGGCGTACGACAATGACCCTTTTTTCCGGCGGTACGGATATCGATAGCCATCGGGTGCGTATCGTATTGGCGGAGAAGGCGATCAACGTAGATATCATCGATGTGAATCCGGATGACCTCCCGGAGGATCTCATCGACCTGAATCCATACAATACCGTTCCCACGCTGGTCGATCGAGAGCTTGTCCTGTTCGAGCCGGCGGTCATCGTGGAGTATCTGGATGAACGTTTTCCCCATCCGCCACTGATGGCGGTCGATCCGGTATCGCGAGCCCAGAGCCGCTTGATGTTCCATCGTATCCGAAGTGACTGGGACAAGTTGGTGGAGAGACTTTCCGGGGAGGGTGACAAGCCGTCACTGACCAAGGCGCGCAAGGAGTTGCGGGACGGGTTGACGGCCATTGCGCCGCTGTTCGAGAGGCAGCCCTATTTCCTGAGTGACGAGTATTCTCTCGTGGATTGCGCCATCGCCCCCTTGTTGTGGCGGCTGCCGGCGCTCGGAATCAATCTGCCGCCACAGGCCAAACCGTTGCTGCAATATGCCAGCCGGTTGTTCGAGAGGGAGAGTTTCCAGAAAAGCCTGACGGCAGCCGAGCGGCAGATGAAAAAATAGCGGTTGGTCACGGTTGAGTTAGCGGTTATCGGCGTGCCTGGAGAGACGGATGACATCGAGTAGACCTTACCTGATTCGGGCGATGTACGACTGGATCGTGGACAACGGCATGACGCCCCATTTGCTGGTCGATGCAGAGATGCCGGAGGTCATCGTTCCGCGGCAATATGTGGACGACGGAAAGATTGTCTTGAATGTTGCCCCCGCTGCTGTCGACTCTCTCCGCCTGGAGAACGATTACATCGGGTTCAGGGCGCGTTTTGCGGGCACGCCGATGGAGGTGATGTTGCCCGTTTCGGCGGTGATGGCCATCTACGCGCGGGAAAACGGTCAGGGCATGATGTTCAGTGAAGGTGACGAAAGGGGCGGAGGCGACGAGAGAGCGTCAGATTCCCCATCTCCCGACAAGCCCACTTCTTCCCGTTCCCACCTGAAGGTGATCAAGTAGTTCCTTGTCACAAGGAATTCAGGGGAACAGTTTTCCGGGGTTGAGGATTCCCTTCGGATCGAACTGCCGCTTGAGCCCCCTCATCAGTTCGAGCTCGGCGGGCCCGATCTCTCGGCTGATATAGGCCACCTTGTCGAACCCGACGCCGTGTTCACCGCTGAGAGTTCCGCCCAGCTCCAGGACCAGACCGAACAGCTCGTCGAGACAGCGCTCCGCCCGGGACAGCTGCGCCTTTTGGTCCGGATCGATCAGCAGGTTGACGTGAATGTTCCCGTTGCCCGCGTGGCCGAAATTGATGATGGTTATCTCGTGCTTCCTGGCCAACCCATCCAGGCGGTCGATGAATTCCGCCATCTGCGATACCGGAACCACCACATCTTCGTTGATCTTTTTCGGGGCCACCTTGCGCAGCGCGGGGGAGAGCGCCTTGCGCATCGCCCAGAGGGCCGCAATCTCTTCGCGGGTATGGGCCTGTTCGATCGACAGGAGTCCGGGACCTTCCGCCGCCTCATGAAGTAACCTGGTGGCACTGTCGATGCCCGCCTCGATGCCATCCACCTCGATCATCAGCAACGCACCTGCGCCGGCGGGAATCGGTACCTGGCTGTAGTTTCGGATCATCTCGATGGCGTTGGCGTCGATGAACTCCAGGGCCGCGGGGATGACCGGCTGTGCCATGAGGCGGCTAACAGCGGTGGCTGCGGAGCGGATGTCCCGATAGATGGCGCGCAGGGTGCGTTTGGCCTGTGGCAGCGGTGTCAGCTTCAAGGTGGCCTCGGTGATGATGGCCAGGGTTCCCTCGGAGCCGATGAGCAGGCGGGTCAGATCGTAGCCCACCACCCCCTTGCTGGTGCGCACCCCCACCCTGATCTCCTCTCCTGCGCCGGTGACTGCCCTCAGGCCGAGGGTGTTTTCGCGAGGGGTTCCGTATTTGACCGCCCGCGGGCCGGCGGAGTTGTAGGCCAGATTGCCGCCAATGGTGCAGAAAGCGGCGCTGGTGGGATCCGGTGGCCAGAAAAAGCCGTCTTTGCCGGCCCGCTCCTGAACCGTGGCATTGATCACCCCCGGTTCCGTCACCAGATAGCGGTCCTGTGGCACATACTCCACGATACGGTTCAGCCTTTCCGTGGAGAGTACCAATCCGCCATGGAGGGGAATTGCGCCTCCCGGGGTGCCGGTCGCCCGACCCCGTGGCGTGACTGGAACCGAGAACCGGTTGCAGAGACGAACGATCTCCACCACCTCCTGGTGGGTGGAAGGGAGCGCCACCGCATCGGGGGATACCTGCCGGCGGCTGTTGTCGTAGCCGTAGCAGAAGGTGTCGGCAGGGTCGGTGAACAACGTGTCACCGGGTTCCAGCAGGTCGCGCAGTTGCCGAAGGAATGCCTCGGGCAAAGCTCGCCGGTCAGCTCCGGAAGGCATCTTTGATCCAGTGAATCCGTTGCGGGGATTCCATGAAAACGACGTCGAAACGCATCGGTCGGCGCGCCTGCCTGGAGTGCGTCTGCAGGTAATGGGCCGCCGCCTGGATGATGCGCCGCTGCTTTCGCAGATCCACCGTTTCCGCCCCACTGCCGAACCGGCTGGAAGCACGAAAGCGGACCTCGATGAAGACCAGCGAGTCGCCATCCTCCATGATCAGGTCGATTTCGCCGACGCGGCAGCGGTAGTTTCTGTCGAACAGCGTCAGGCCGTGCTCCTGGAGATACTGGCAGGCGCGCTGTTCCGCATCGCTTCCCCGCTGACTGGTGGTGGATCTCATTCGGGAGCGGTCGAAGTGGCCGGGAGGAGACGGGGCGCCCCCCGTTCGAAGATGGCCCAGGAAAGGCGGCGGTGGAGGCGCCCCTGCTCGTCCATCATCAGTGTTCCTGTCTCCCCGTCGAAACGCTGGTAGGGCTGGCTCTGCAGAGAGGCCAGGGCGAAGATCACGTTGTAGGCATCCACCCCCAGTGCATAGAGGCGATTCAGTTGGGAGTCGGGAACGATGTCGAAATTCTTCTTGATCGCCTGGCGCAGCTTGCGGTTTCCACTGTCGGTATCCAGGATCCACGGCATATCACAGAAGATGAGTCCGTTGAGGTCGCTATCCATGGCCGGGTTGGGCTTGCCGGTAAAGGCCAGCGACGTGGCATAGACCGGCAGCTCCCCGGCGTCGTGGAAGCGGAGCTGGGGACGCAGTTGACGCAGCTGGAGTGGGTATCCGGGCATGAACAGGGCATCGATCCCGACAGGGCGCCTGGTTTCCGGTTCCTTGTCCGTAGCCGGCTTGGCTGGCTGGGTAGGCCGCTCTTCGGGTGGCGCATTCTCCTCCGCGGTTTTCAACAGGCGGGCAATGGGTGTGGAGAAGTCCGGTCCCTCTATATTGTAAGGTTGGCTGGCCACGATGCGGGCGCCGCTCTTTTCCCACTCAGTGATGAAGGCAGTGGCGACCCGCCGACCCCAGGCGTTGTCAGGATAGAGTACTCCCACGCGGTTGTGTCCATCGGACCAGATCCGTTGTGCCACCTGCCTGGCTTCATCCTCGGGAGAGAGTCCCAGCTGAAACAGGGTATCGGAGGCGTACCCGCTGCCGGGTTCCAGGTAGTTGAGCGCCAGTGTGGGGAGAGTCAGGGCGCCCGATTCCGCCAGGAGGGTGAGTTTGCCCTTGTCCAGCGGGCCGACTATCAGATCCGATCCCTCCTCCGCCGCCTGCCGGTACACCTCGCGTATATCCGTTCCCTCTGTGGAGTCGTAGATGCGGATTCGTCGCTCCTCGGGGTTCTCTTTCTCTCTCTCATAGTAGGCCGAGATGAATCCGTTCTGGATGGCCTCTGCGGCGGGCTTCAGATTGCCGCTCAGGGGGAGCAGCAAGGCGATGTTTTGCGGATTCAACGAGAGGCTGCGTTCGCTCTGTTCATACAGGGCGGTCAGAATGGCGCCTCCGGCCGGGTGATTGGGGAACGCTGCCTGCCATCGATCCAGCCGTTCACGCAATTTCTGCGAGCCCCCGTGGGGAGCCTTGGCGATGCGCATCAACTCGATCCAGCCGCTCAGCTCATGGGGTGGCGGTAGCGTTTTCACCCGAGTGAGCGATTGTTTGTCCACTTGGGATAGAGCCTGCCAGATGGCCTGGTGGTTTTTTTCGATGGCGTTGCGGTCGGTCAGCAACTTCTCCAACGCGACGCGCTCGCGGGCGCTGTGCAGATGTTTCCCCTCCATGCTGTAGGCGGTTGCCCGCAGCCGGTAGAAGTCGGCCTTCCTCGCCGTGGTGGCACTGGCGGGGAGCGGTGTGCCCAGAAGCTGCAAGGCCTCTGCCGGCTTGTGTTCCAGAATGGCGATGTAGGCGGCCAGAAGACGCTTGCGGATACGCTGTGATTCGTCCAGTGCCCCTTCGGGAATGGCATCCAGGATCTGCCGGGCGTGGCGGGTAAAGCTTGCCAAGGCCAGAATATTGGCTGCCCGCAGCTGGTAGTCTTGGCGCAGGGGAGAGGGAGAATCGGTGGCGAGCCGGGTGTATTCCCGAGCCATGTCCAGATAGCGCTGGCGCTCTGTCGTGGTCTTGGCTGGCGTGACCGGGTCCCTGAAGTCGGGTTGGGGAGGGGGAGTGGTGGCGCAGGAACCCAGGCCCAGCAGGAACAGGATGACAACGAAGATGGTGGTGGTTTTTGACATGGCTCGACCGTGTGTAACCGTTCAGCTGGTTTCCGAAACCCGCCGTTTCTGCCTCGCCCTGATCCGTTTCAGGAGCGATCCAGGCGGCTGCTTCCGGCTCTTGCAATCCGCTGAGAGGTTTACAATCGTGTTATGTTGACAAGCAGCACCTCTGAAAAAAGCGTTTCCATACATACCGAGGCATCGGGGCCACGTTCGGGTCGATGCGGATGGGTGCACCAGAGGGTAGTGCCCTCGGATCTTGCACCGTTTGAAGATGTTGGAGCATTGTAACAAGAATGGCGGCTGATACCATCACTACCCCTGGAGTGCTCTACGTGGTCGCGACCCCGATCGGCAACCTGGCGGACATCACCTTCCGGGCGGTGGACACGCTGAAGCAGGTGCGGCTCATAGCGGCGGAGGACACCCGGCACAGCGCCCGGCTGCTGCACCATTACGGCATTGCCACGCCGCTCGTTTCGCTCCACGAACACAACGAGCGTGAACGAGTGGACAGGCTGCTCGAACGGCTTTTGCAAGGGGAATCGGTGGCGCTCATCTCCGATGCGGGTACTCCGCTCATCAGCGATCCCGGCTATCGGCTGGTAGCCGAGGTGCGCCGACGCGGGATCCCGGTGGTGCCAATCCCCGGACCCAGTGCCATCATAGCGGCTCTTTCGGTCTCCGGCCTGCCAACCGACCGCTTCTGTTTCGAGGGGTTTCTCCCCGCCAAGCCCGGCGCACGCCGGGCGCGCCTGCAGGCGCTGCGTGACGAACCCCGGACGCTGATATTCTACGAATCACCTCACCGCATCTGCGATACGCTACGGCAGATGTCCGAGATCTTCGGATCGGAGCGGGAGGCGGTACTGGCTCGGGAGTTGACCAAACGCTTCGAGACCATCCGCGGGGGAGCCATTGGAGAGCTCTCCGCCTGGGTTGCCGGGGACCGGGATCAGCAGAAGGGGGAACTGGTGCTGCTGGTCAAAGGCGCAGGGAAGCGTTTGCCAGACCAGGGGCTGGATGTGGATAGCGCCAGAATTGCCGACATCCTGGGGGCAGAGCTACCGCCGCGACAGGCTGCCGAGCTGACGGCGAAAATAACCGGGGAGAAGAAGAACCGGCTATATCGCTACATCGTCGATCTGGACGATCGGTGAAGAGTATATTATGTGGTCTCCCACACGATCCGGGGAAGAGCCTGTAGGGGGATTCTCCTTGTTTGCGGAACGGGCGGAAGGTCGAATTCCGAAGCATCCTTCCCTATTCGGAACTCTCGACACCTGTCATGGACTATAATCATGCAGGGAGAGTCGGCCGAGACAGTCGCTGTGCCCGTCAGGGCAGGGAGGAAAGTCCGGGCTCCACAGGGCAAGGCGCCAGGTAACGCCTGGGGGGCGCAAGCCCACGGAAAGTGCCACAGAAAAGATACCGCCTAAGCACCGATGGTGCCGGTAAGGGTGAAATGGTGCGGTAAGAGCGCACCGCGCCGGTGGTAACACCGGTGGCAGGGTAAACCCCGCCTGGAGCAAGACCAAATAGGGGAACGAGCTTCGGCGATGCGTGGCCCGCGCAGTTCCCGGGTAGGTCGCTCGAGGTGCACGGTGACGTGCATCCCAGATGAATGGCTGTCCACGACAGAACCCGGCTTATTGGCCGGCTCTCCCTCGATTCTTCTTTCCTTTTGCCCGTCCGGTTGTCCGATACGGAAACCTGGGGCGGCTCTTAAGATATTTGTATATCTTTTTCTACTAACCTTCTGTTTTTGAACTCCCCTGTTCCGGCAATCTCCATCACCCCGGATCCGATGCTCTGCCCGCTCGGCTAAGTTGTTGTGTGGAAAGCAAGAATTTTTTCTTTTTGGTGGACGATTTCTCTTGACCTGGGGGACCAGTGTTCATATAGTGTGAAAAAGTGGTAACAAAGTGGATCAAAGTGGGTGAGGATGGATCCAGCCGGATGGAAACGGGGAGCGGAATTTGCTGCGGGGACTGAATGCACTCACGTTGGACGGGAAAGGCCGCATGGCCATTCCGACCAGGTATCGTGAGCAGCTGCGGGAGAACGGTGACGGCCAGCTGGTGATCACGGGGGATCCCGTGGATCGCTGCCTGTTGCTCTATCCCTATCCCGAGTGGGAAGTGATAGAGCGCAAACTGGTACGCCTGCCCGCCCTCAACAAGCAGACCCGCAAGCTGCAGCGTCTGTTGCTGGGGCATGCCACCGAGGTGGAGATGGACGGGAACGGCAGGATCCTGCTCCCCCCACTGCTGCGGGAGTATGGCCGGCTGGAGAAGCGGGTGATGCTGGTCGGCCAGGGGAACAAGTTCGAATTGTGGGATGAGCGGTGCTGGAGTGAATCCCGTGAGCTGTGGTTGGCGGAAAGTGAAGAGGCGCTGCCTGCCGAGCTCGAAACGCTGTCTCTTTGAGCTCCCGAGCTCCCCTACACCGGGTGCCGGATTACATGCAGGAGCGGTATGAACATCGTCCAGTGATGCTGGACGCTGCCCTCGAAGGGCTGAATATCAGGGGGGATGGCTACTACATCGATGCCACGTTCGGCCGGGGCGGACACGCCGCTGCCATCCTTGAGCGGTTGGGCCCGGAAGGGCGCCTGCTGGCAATCGACAAGGATCCCGAGGCGGTTCGGGTTGCGCGGCGGCGGTTTGCGGGGGATCGGCGATTTTTCGTGGAACAGGGCTCTTTCGTGAAGCTCGAGACGTTGGCGAAACAGAACGGATGGCGCGGCGAGGTGGACGGGATCCTTCTCGACCTCGGGGTCTCTTCCCCCCAGCTGGACGATGCCGGGCGGGGATTCAGTTTTCGCCATGACGGCCCGCTGGACATGCGTATGGATCCTGGCCGTGGAGAGTCGGCGGCGGAGTGGCTGGAGCGTGCCACGGAGCGGGAGATAGCGGAGGTGCTCTGGAAATACGGCGAGGAACGTTTCTCCCGACGCATCGCCCGTCGCATCGTTGCGGTGCGCTCCCAGGAGGGGCCCATCACCACCACCGGTCGGCTGGCCCGCCTGATTGCGCAGAGCGTACCCCGTCGGGAGCCGGGCAAGGACCCGGCGACGAGGAGTTTTCAGGCCATCCGAATCCACATCAATCGGGAGCTGGAGGAGCTCCGGGAATTGCTGCCACAGACATTGCGAGTGCTGGCACCGGGTGGTCGTCTGGTGGTGATCAGCTTTCATTCGCTGGAGGACCGGATCGTGAAGCGGTTCATGCGTGACCAGGCGCGGGGAGATGATTTTCCGCCGGATCTGCCTGTCTCCCGGGAGCAATTGAAGCCGATGATGCGCCTGATTGGAGCGGCACGGCGTGCCGATGCGGACGAGCTGGCGGAGAATCCGCGGGCACGCAGTGCGGTGTTGCGTGTGGCGGAGCGGCTGGCGTGAAGGGCGGCGGGATCGCCGTTGCGTTGTTGGCCGCAGCGGTGCTGGGTTCGGCACTCGGCGTGGTCTATACCAAATACCAGACCCGAAAGCTGTTCGTGGAGTTGCAGACCTTGGAGAAGATCCGGGACGAGATGAACGTAGAGTGGGGCCAGTTGCGACTGGAGGAGAGCACTTGGGGTACCCACGGGCGGGTGGAGCGGATTGCCCGTGAAAGATTGGGAATGGTGATGCCGCCGGTGGAGGCGGTCGTGATTGTCAGGCCATGATGAAAGCCGAGCCGAAGCCACTGTTGAGAGGAAGATTCCTGTTCGTACTGGGAGCGGTGGGGTGTGCCATGGCGGTGCTGGTCTTTCGCAGCGTGGATCTGCAGATATTGAACAAGGATTTTCTCCAGCAGCAGGGAACCGCCCGCCATCTGAGGGTAGTGAGCATCGCAGCCCACCGCGGCAGCATCCTGGATCGGGAGGGGGAGCCGCTGGCCGTCAGTACACCGGTGGACTCGGTGTGGGTCGATCCCAGAGAGTTCATCGGCGCCAGGGACCGCTGGGAGGAACTGGCCCGGGTACTGGGGATGAGCAGGGAAAAGCTGGAAAAGATGCTCGCGGGTCGTGAACGGCGTGGTTTTCTCTATATCAAGCGGCGTATCGCCCCTGCCCTGGCGCAACAGGTGATGGCGCTGGAGATCCCGGGGGTTTCGCTGCAGCGTGAATACCGGCGTTACTATCCGGCCGGTGAAGTGACCGGCCATCTGCTTGGATTCACCGACGTGGACGACGTGGGACAGGAGGGCATCGAGCTGGCCTACGACGACTGGCTGCGGGGAACCCCCGGCAGCAAGCGGGTCATCAAGGACCGGCTGGGGCACATCGTCGAGGACGTGGAGCAGATCCAGCGCGCCCGTCCGGGCCGGGACCTGCAGCTCACCATCGATCGGCGCATCCAGTATCTGGCCTATCGGGAACTGCTTGCGGCGGTCAAGCGTCACAAGGCCCGTGCCGGGTCGTTGGTGGTGCTGGATGCACGCACCTCCGAGGTGCTGGCGATGGTCAACCAGCCCGCCTTCAATCCCAACAACCGCCAGGATCTGCGCAGTGACCGTTACCGTAACCGGGCGGTAGCCGACATGTTCGAGCCGGGCTCCACCATGAAGCCGTTCACCATCGCTGCGGCGTTGCAGAGCGGCCGCTACCGTCCCGACAGCGTCATAGACACCGCGCCCGGTTACTACCGGGTAGGCGGTCATACGGTGCGTGATAACCGCAACTACGGTCCGATCGACGTGACCACCGTTATCCAGAAATCGAGCAACGTGGGGGCGAGCAAGATCGCGCTCAGTCTGCCACCCGAACGGATCTGGCAGGCGTTCCACCGGGTGGGATTCGGCGAGCCGACCAGCGCCGATTTCCCGGGAGAGTCCAGTGGAGTGTTCACCGACTACGAGGGGTGGAGTGACCTGGAGCGGGCCACCCTCTCCTTCGGCTATGGCGTGGCGGTGACCGCGCTGCAACTGGCCAGGGCTTATGCGGTGCTGGCCGGGGACGGCCGTCTGCGCCCCGTGTCGGTGGTGATGAATCGGGAGAACCGGCTTCCCGAGACGGGGGAACCGGTGTTCAGCCGGAAGGTATTGTTCCAGGTGCGCACCATGATGGAGCGAGTGGTTTCGCCGGAGGGCACGGCAGCGAGGGCAGCCGTGCCCGGTTACCGGGTGGCGGGCAAGACCGGTACCGTGCGCAAGTCGATTGCGGGGGGGTATGCCGAGGACCGCTATCTGGCGCTGTTCGCCGGTATGGCTCCGGCATCGGATCCCCGGCTGGTGATGGTGGTGGTGATCGACGAGCCGAGCGACGGAGAGTTCTACGGTGGAGTCGTGGCCGCGCCGGTCTTTTCCAGGGTGATGACAGGGGCGCTGCGCTTCCTGGCGGTGCCCCCGGACGGGCTTGCGGTACCCGGCCAGCAGATGGCCGCACTGATGGAGAGAGGGCGATGATGGTGGCACAACCCCTTCATCACGGTATTCCATTGAGCCGCCTGCTGGGCGGAGGGGTCCGCCTGCCCGAGGATCCGCTCATCACCAACATCTCTCTGGACAGTCGCCGAATCCGTCCCGGCGGGCTGTTTCTCGCCCTTCGCGGCACCCGAACGAACGGTGAAGCCTTCATCGACGCCGCCATCGGGAACGGTGCCGTGGCAGTGCTCCTGGAGGCACCGGCGGATGCCGAAGCGGCGATGCGCGGAGGGGTTCCCATCCTGCCGGTGGCGTCGCTGCGCTGGCGCGGTGGGGAGATCGCCGCACGATTCTACGACGATCCCTCCCACCGTTTGCGGGTGGTGGGGATCACCGGCACCAACGGCAAGACCTCCTGCAGCCATTTTCTCGCCCAGGCGCTGGAGGGCGAGCGGCCGGTGGGAGTGATCGGCACCCTGGGGAACGGCCCCTTCGGCCGTTTGTCCCCCTCCGGCCATACCACACCGGATGCGGTCTCGGTGCAGGCGTTACTGGCCGATCTGCGCGACGAAGGGGTGCGGGACGTAATGATGGAGGTCTCCTCTCACGGGCTGGACCAGGGACGGGTCCATGGAGTGCACTTCCATACCGCACTGTTTACCAACCTGAGTCGGGACCATCTGGACTATCACCCCGATATGACTCACTACGGCAGGGCGAAGCGTCGCCTGTTCACCATGCCCACCTTGCAAAACGCGGTCATCAATGCCGATGACCCCTTCGGCCGCGAGTTGATGCGAAGCCTTCCCGCAGGCCCCCGCCTGCACAGCTACAGCCTGGAGGGAAGGGCAGAGGCACCGTTTGCGGTGCTCGGGGAGGTGGTGGAACAGGGGCCGGCCGGATTGCGTGTGACGGTGCGTACCCCGCTGGGGGAAGGGGAGTTCCAGAGTCCGCTGCCGGGGCGCTTCAACGCCGGCAACCTGCTGGCAGTGCTGACCGTGTTGCTGGTTCTGGAGGTGCCGCTGGAACGGGCGCTGGCGCGGTTGCCCTGCCTGCGGCCGGTGCCTGGGCGGATGGAACGGTTCGGCGGAGCGGGGACCCCGCTGGTGGTGGTGGACTATGCCCACACCCCCGATGCCCTGGAGCAGGCGTTACGCGCCTTGCGGGGGCACGGGAAGCGGCTGTGGTGCGTGTTCGGCTGCGGCGGTGAACGGGACAGGGGAAAGCGTCCCCGGATGGGAAACGTGGCCGCGCGATACGCCGACGAGCTGGTGATCACCGACGACAACCCCCGAGGCGAAGATCCTGCGGCCATCGTCGAGGAGATCCTGGCCGGGGTTCCCGATTCGGCGCGGGTATCCGTCTGCCACGATCGTGCCGCCGCCATTCGCCGGGCCATCCGGCAGGCGGGGGAGGATGAGGTGATTCTGGTCGCCGGCAAGGGGCACGAGCGGTTCCAGCAGATCGGAGACGAGAAGCGGCCGTTCAGTGATCGCGAGGTGGTACGGCAGGCGCTTGCTGCGCGGGAGAAGGGGAATGACTGAACTGCTGACCCTGGCACCGCTGGCGGAACGCATCGGAGCGCGCTATCACGGCGAGGACCTGCCGTTTCGCGGCGTCTCGACCGACAGCCGTCAGGCACGCCCGGGAGAGCTGTTCGTCGCCCTGCGTGGTCCCCGTTTCGACGGTCACGCCTTCGTGGCACAGGCCGCCGAAGCGGGTTGCAGCGCGCTGATGCTGGAACATCGGGTGGAGGCGGCACTGCCGTGGATGGAGGTGGAGGAGACTCGCAGGGGATTGGGCCGTTTGGGCGCGGCATGGCGTGAACAGTTCTCCCTGCCGCTGGTGGCGGTCACCGGCAGCAACGGCAAGACCACCGTCAAGGAGATGCTCGCCGCCATCCTCCTGCGGCGGGGGCCGGTGCTGGCGACCCGGGGCAACCTCAACAACGAGATCGGAGTCCCGCTCACCCTGTTGCGCCTGACGCCGGAGCACCATGCCGCCGTGGTGGAGATGGGGGCCAACCATCCGGGTGAGATCGCCTGGCTGACGGAGCTCTCCCGGCCCACCGTGGCCCTCATCACCAACGCCGCCGCGGCCCACCTGGAGGGGTTTGGTTCCCTCGAAGGGGTGGCCCGGGCCAAGGGGGAGATCTACGCCGGCCTGGGTGAAACGGGTACCGCGGTGATCAATGCGGATGACCCGTTTGCCCCCCTGTGGCGGGAGCTCAACCGGAACCGGGAGACGGTGACCTTCGGCCTGGAGGGGGACGCCGACGTCACCGGTCGCTGGGAGGGCACCATCAGCGGCAGCCGGCTGGCGCTGAAGACCTGGCGGGGAGAGGTGGAGCTGGAGCTTCCCCTGGCCGGCAGGCACAACGTGATGAATGCGCTGGCGGCCACCGCGGCGGCGCTCGCCGCAGGTGCGGAGCTGGATGCCGTCCGCGCCGGGCTGGAATCCATGAGTGCGGTAAGCGGGCGCCTGCAGCGCAAGCGGACGGCGGATGGCGTTACCCTCATCGACGACAGCTACAACGCCAATCCCGCCTCCCTGGGGGCCGCCCTGAAGGTGCTGGCCATGGCGGAGGGAACCCGCTGTCTGGTGATGGGCGACATGGGTGAGCTGGGGGACGACGCCGTCTGGCTGCACCAGCGGATTGGCGAGATGGCCCGCGCCGAAGGGATCGAGCGGCTCTACGCGGTGGGGGAGTTGAGCCGTGCCGCGGTGCACTCCTTCGGGAAGGGTGGACGCCATTTCAGTGATCGGCAGGCCCTGATCGAGACCCTCGGCAACGAGCTGACACCGGAGATGACGCTGCTGATCAAGGGCTCCCGGAGCATGCACATGGAAGAGGTGGTGGATGCCTTGATGGCGACGGAAAAGGGTGACTGAATGCTGCTCTATCTGACCGAATATCTGACCCAGTTCCACAGTGGATTCAACGTATTCCAGTATCTCACCCTGCGCGCCATCCTGGGAGTGCTGACCGCCCTGCTCATCTCCCTGTTGGTGGGCCCGCTGATGATCCGCCGTCTCAGTCAGTACCAGATCGGCCAGATGGTGCGTGACGACGGTCCCGAGAGCCACTTCAGCAAGGCCGGCACTCCCACCATGGGAGGGGCCCTGATCCTGGTGGCCATCGGGGTGAGCACGCTGCTCTGGTCGGATCTGGGCAGCCGCTACGTCTGGGTGGCGCTGCTGGTCACCTTTGCCTTCGGCGCCATCGGTTTCGTGGATGACTACAAGAAGCTGGTACAGCGGGATCCCAAGGGGTTGAGCGCGCGCCAGAAATATCTGTGGCAGTCGGTGGCCGGCCTGGCTGCGGCGCTGTTTCTCTACTACACCGCGAAGGCGCCGGTGGAGACCCAGCTCATCGTTCCCTTCGTCAAGGACGTGGTGATCGATCTGGGTTTCGGCTACGTGCTGCTGACCTACCTCGTCATCGTCGGCGCCAGCAACTCGGTCAATCTCACCGACGGCCTGGATGGTCTGGCCATCCTTCCCTCCGTGATGGTGGCCGGGGGGCTGGGGGTGTTCGCCTACCTGGCCGGTAACGCCATCTTTGCCCGCTATCTCGGCATACCCTTCGTCCCGGGGGTCGGGGAGATGGTGGTGCTGTGCGGCTCGCTGGTGGGGGCCGGGCTCGGTTTCCTCTGGTTCAACACCTATCCCGCCCAGGTATTCATGGGGGACGTGGGTGCGCTGGCGCTGGGGGCCGCACTGGGGGTGATCGCCGTGCTGGTGCGGCAGGAGCTGGTACTGATGATCATGGGTGGTGTCTTCGTCATGGAGACCATCTCGGTGATCCTGCAGGTGGCCTCCTACAAGCTCACCGGGCGGCGCATCTTCCGTATGGCGCCGTTACACCACCACTTCGAGCTGAAGGGGTGGCCGGAGCCGCGGGTCATCGTGCGTTTCTGGATCGTCACCATCATCCTGGTGCTGATCGGTCTCTCCAGTCTGAAGATTCGGTGAACGGAATGGCAATGGAAAACCGGCAACAGACCGCTCCCCTGCGAAGGCAGACCGTCGTGGTCGGCCTCGGCAAGAGCGGCCTGTCGTCCGCCCGTTTTCTGTTCCGCCGGGGAGAACGGGTGATCGTGGCGGACAGCCGCAGCCGGCCGCCCGCGCTGCAGCAGCTGCAGGCGGAGTTGCCGGAAGTGGAGGTGGTGACCGGCCCCTTCGACGCGGGGCTGTTCCGCCGGGCGGACCGGTTGGTGGTCAGCCCCGGCGTCTCGCAGCGGGAACCCGCCATCGTTGCCGCGCGGGAGGCGGGGGTGCCGGTGGTGGGCGACATCGATCTGTTCGCGGAGAGCGTCCGGGCGCCGGTGGTGGCCATCACCGGTTCCAACGGCAAGAGTACGGTGACCACGCTGCTGGGGGAGATGGCCCGGGAGGCAGGAGTGCCGGCCAGGGTGGGCGGCAATATCGGTACCCCGGCCCTGGAATTGCTGGAGGGGGAGCGGCCCGATTTCTACATCCTGGAGCTCTCCAGTTTCCAGCTGGAGACCACCCACCGGCTCAACGCACACGCCGCCGCGTTGCTCAACATCAGCGCCGATCACATGGATCGCTATCCGGATCTGGAGAGCTATGCCGCCGCCAAACGGCGCATCTTCCGCGGAGATGGTGTGATGGTGGTCAACGCCGACGATCCCAAAGTGATGGCGATGGTCGAGCGCGGGCGCAAGGTGGTGCGATTCACCGCCGGCAGGCCGGCCAGGGGGAGTTTCGGTCTACGCGCGAGCGGCGGGGAGCGATGGCTGGCCAAGGGGGAGCAGCTCATCCTGCCGGTGCGGGAGCTGCGTATCCCGGGCCGCCACAACCAGCTCAACGCCCTGGCGGCACTGGCGCTCGGGGAGTCCATGGGGCTTTCTACTGCGGCCATGTGCGAGGCGTTGCGCCGCTTCCCGGGGCTGCCCCACCGCACCGAATGGGTGGCGGAGATCGACGGGGTCGCCTGGTACAACGACTCCAAGGCCACCAACGTGGGAGCCACCCTGGCCGCCCTCGACGGACTGGAGGGCCAGGTGGTGCTGATCGCCGGTGGCGAAGGCAAGGGAGCGGATTTCTCCACCCTTTGCCAGAGTGTTGCGGTCAAGGCGCGTGCGGTGGTGTTGATGGGTCGCGACGCCTCGCTGATGGCCCGGGTGCTGGAGGGGATGGCTCCGGTGGAGCACGCCGAAGGGATGGAGGATGCAGTGATTCGCGCCCATCGTTGGGCAGAGCCGGGCGACAGCGTGCTGCTCTCGCCCGCCTGTGCCAGCTTCGACATGTACGACGGATTCGAGGCGCGCGGCCGGGCCTTCGTTGCGGCGGTGAAACGGCTGGCCAGGGAGGTGGCGCGATGAGCGCGGTGCTGCAACCGTCGTCCGGGAACAGGCGGCCGGTGGCCGGCCGCCGGATCCGCACCCGCCCGGAGCCTCGTTACGACTTCCTGATCCTGCTGCCGGCGCTGGCGCTGCTGGGTCTCGGCCTGGTGATGGTGGGCTCATCCTCCATCGGCATCGCGGACCGGGATTTCGACACCCCCTTCTATTACCTCTACCGTCAGGGGGCGTTCGTCGCCGCGGGGCTGTTCGTCGCCTGGCTGGTGCTGCAGGTCCCGTTGGCGTTCTGGGAGCGTGGAGGGCCGATGCTGCTGATCGGCGGATTCGTCCTCCTCGTGCTCGTGCTGCTGGTGGGGCGAGAGGTCAACGGCAGTGTGCGCTGGATCTCCCTCGGACCGGTCAACCTGCAGGTCTCCGAATTCTTCAAGCTGGCCATGGTGATCTACCTGGCAGGTTACATCCAGCGCCACGAACAGGCGGTGCGGGATACCGCCGCCGGCTTCCTCCGGCCGATGGTGCTGCTCCTTTTTGCCTGTCTGCTACTGCTGCGCGAGCCCGATTTCGGCGCTGCGGCGGTGCTGGTGGTCACCGTGCTCGGCGTGCTGTTGCTGGCGGGAGTGCGGTGGTGGCTGTTCGGGGTGCTGGTGTTGCTGGTCAGCGGCCTCGCGGCGGCGTTGGCGATCTCCTCTCCCTATCGCCTGGAGCGGATCACCACCTTCCTGAATCCCTGGGCCGATCCCTACAACAGCGGTTTCCAGCTCACCCAGGCGCTGATCGCCTTCGGCAGGGGAGAGTGGTTCGGTGTGGGACTGGGTGGCAGCATCCAGAAGCTGTTCTATCTGCCCGAGGCGCACACCGATTTCCTGTTCGCGGTGATGGCCGAGGAGCTCGGGCTGGTCGCGGTAGTGGTGGTGATTGCGCTCTATACCCTGCTGGTCTGGAGGGCGCTGCAGGTGGGACGGAATGCCTGGCTGGCGGACCGCCCGTTTGCCGCCTATCTCGCCTATGGTCTCGGCCTGGGGATCAGCCTGCAGGTATTCATCAATATCGGAGTGAACATGGGGATCCTGCCGACCAAGGGGCTGACCCTGCCCCTGATGAGCTACGGCGGCAGCAGCATCGTGGCCACCTGCATCGCCGTGGCGTTGCTGCTGCGGGTGGCCTACGAAAACCGGTTCGACGAGCAGGGCAAGCCGCGCAAGGGGGAGCCATGGTGACCCGGGTGCTGATCATGGCCGGTGGTACCGGCGGACACGTGTTCCCGGCCGTCGCCGTGGCGGATGCCATGCGGGAGCGCGGTGTCGAGGTGTACTGGATGGGGACCCGCAACGGCCTGGAGGCGGACGTGGTGCCAAGTGCCGGCTATCCCATCGACTACGTCTCCATCAGCGGGATCCGGGGGAAACGGGCGGTGGAGTGGCTGATCGCCCCGTTCAAGACGATGGTGGCGCTGGGTCAGGCGCTGCGCATCCTGTCGCGGCGCCGCCCCGCCGTGGTGCTGGGGATGGGAGGGTTCGTCACCGGACCCGGAGGCGTGGCCGCCTGGTTACTGCGCCGTCCCCTGGTGATCCACGAGCAGAATGCCATTCCCGGTGTCACCAACCAGTTGCTGGCGCGATTCGCCACCCGCATCCTGGAGGCCTTCCCCGACGCCTGTCTGACCCGCTTCCAGGCGGTGCATACCGGGAATCCCGTGCGCCCGGAGTTCATCTCGCTGCCCGTGCCGGAGCGGCGCTTCGAAGGACGGGAAGGGCGGCTGCGCCTGCTGGTGGTGGGGGGGAGTCTCGGTGCCCAGGCGCTGAACGAAGTGCTCCCCCAAGCCGTGGCCGGGATGCCGGAGGAGCTGCGCCCGGAGATTTGGCATCAGGCGGGCAAGGGCAAGGATGAAGCGACCCGCCGGGGGTACCGGGCGGCCGGGGTGGAGGCCAGGGTAGAGCCCTTCGTCGAGGAGATGGCAGCCGCCTATGGGTGGGCCGATCTGGTGATCTGTCGCGCCGGGGCGCTCACCGTCTCGGAACTGGCGGTGGCCGGGGTGGCCTCCATCCTGGTTCCCTACCCCTATGCGGTGGACGATCACCAGACCCACAACGCCATCTATCTGGAGGACAGCAATGCCGCCCTGCTGATTCCCCAATCCCGCCTCACCCCCGACTCGCTCACCGGGCGTCTGGTGGAGTTTGCGGAGGATGCCCGTTCCGGCCGGCAGCGGTTGCTGGCGATGGCCGTGGCGGCGCGTCGCCTGGCGAAGCCGGAAGCGACCCGGCAGGTGGTGGAGCAGTGTCTGGAGGTGGCCCGTGATTGAGTTCATGGACAGCGCGCGTCAGGCCGAGAGCGGCATGGGCCGCATCCGCCGAATCCATTTCGTCGGTATCGGTGGTGTGGGGATGAGCGGCATCGCCGAGGTGATGCAGAATCTGGGCTACCGGGTCTCCGGTTCCGATCTGCGGGAGAACGCCACGGTCCGGCGGCTCGCCGAGCAGGGGATCCGCATCCATCTGGGGCATGCAGCGGAGCATGTGCACCGTGCCGATGTGGTGGTGATCTCCACCGCCGTGGCGGAGGACAACCCCGAGGTGATGGCCGCACGGGAGCGGCGCATCCCGGTGGTACGCCGGGCGGAGATGCTGGCCGAGCTGATGCGCTTCCGGTTCGGTATCGCGGTGGCCGGCACCCACGGCAAGACCACCACCACCAGCCTGATCGCCAGCCTGCTGGCCGAAGGCGGGCTGGATCCCACCTACGTGATCGGCGGTCAGCTGAACAGTTCCGGGGTCAACGCCCGTCTCGGTGCCAGCCGCTATCTGGTGGCGGAGGCGGACGAGAGCGACGCGTCGTTTCTCCATCTGCAGCCGATGATGGCGGTGGTGACCAACATCGATGCGGATCACATGGAGACCTACGGCGGCGATTTCCAGCGGCTGCGGCAGACCTTCCTCGAATTCCTGCACCATCTGCCGTTCTACGGCCTGGCGGTGCTCTGTATCGACGATCCAGTGGTGAAGGAGCTGCTGCCGGAGGTGGCCAAGCCGGTGCTCACCTACGGATTCGACGACATGGCCGACGTGCATGCCTTCGATGTCCGGCAGGAAGCGGTGCACAGCCACTTCCGGGTGATACTGCCGGGCCGCCGGGTTCCGCTGGAGATCTCCCTCAACATGCCCGGAAGGCACAACGTGCTCAACGCCCTGGCGGCCATCGCGGTGGCCTGCGAGCTGGGGGTCGGCGACGTGGCCATCGCCAGGGCGCTGGAGTCGTTCCAGGGGATCGGGCGCCGCTTCGTGGTCCACGACCAGGTACCCATCCGGGATGGCAGCATCATGCTGGTGGATGACTACGGGCACCACCCCCGGGAGATCGAGGCCACCATGCAGGCGGTTCGTGCCGGCTGGCCGCGGCGCCGGTTGGTGGTGGCGTTCCAGCCCCACCGCTATACCCGCACGCGGGACCTGCTGGACGATTTCGCCCGGGTGCTCTCGGACGCCGATGCGCTGCTGGTGCTGGAGGTCTATCCCGCGGGTGAGAAACCCATCCCGGGAGCGGACGGACGCGCCCTGTGCCGCGCCATCCGCAGTCGGGGACAGGTGGAGCCGGTATTCGTGGAGCAGCTGGATCAGCTTGCGCCGCTGCTGCGCGAGATCCTGGAGGACGGCGATGTTCTTCTCACCCTCGGTGCCGGGAGCATCGGGGCCGAGGCCGCATCCCTGCCCGGACGACTGGAGGGGCCGGAGCGATGATGGTGGAGCGACTCGTAACCAAGCCGCTGCGCGGCGTGTTGCGCGAACGGGAGCCCATGGCCCGGCACACCACCTGGCGGGTGGGTGGCCCCGCGGAGCGCTTCTATGAGCCGGCCGACTGTGACGATCTGGCGGCCATGCTGCGCCTGTTGCCGGTGGATGAGCCCATCTTCTGGCTGGGTATGGGCAGCAACCTGCTGGTGCGTGATGGAGGAATCCGCGGCACCGTCATCCACACCACCAACCGGCTGGCCGGGATACAGCGGCTGGATGAAAACCGGGTGCGGGTGGAGGCCGGTGTGCCGTGCGCCAAGGTGGCGCGTTTCTGCGCCCGGGAAGGGCTGTGTGGCGCCGAGTTCCTGGCCGGGATCCCCGGCACCTTCGGGGGGGCGCTGCGGATGAACGCAGGTGCTTTCGGCGGAGAGACCTGGACTCTGGTGAACGAGGTGGAGACGGTGGATCGCGCCGGGATGCCGCGCAGGCGGCTGCCCGGGGACTACGAGGTGTCCTACCGCCAGGTGAAGGGACCCGAGGGGGAGTGGTTCACCGCCGCCGTCCTGCGACTGCAGCCGGGGGACACGCAACAGGGGCAGCAACGGATGCGGGAGCTGCTGGAGCGGCGCAATGTGTCGCAGCCCGTCGGTCAGGCCAACGCCGGTTCGGTGTTCCGCAACCCGCCGGGAGGGTTCGCGGCGCGTCTCATCGAAGCGGCGGGGCTGAAAGGAAGCCGGGTTGGAGGTGCGGTGGTGTCGGAGAAGCACGCAAACTTCATCGTCAACACCGGGGATGCCACCGCGGCGGACATCGAGACATTGATCGAGCGCGTGGCCGCGACGGTGAACGAACGGTTCGGGGTCCGGCTGCAGCGAGAGGTGCACATCGTGGGGGAACGGCTGCCATGAAAGGGCGTGAACTGGGGCGGGTCGCAGTGTTGATGGGCGGCTGGTCCAGCGAGCGGGAGATCTCGCTGAAGAGCGGTGAAGCGGTGCTGCAGGCGCTGCGTCACCGCGGTGTGGATGCCCACCCGGTGGAGGTGGGGCGGGATGCGGCCCGCCGGCTGCTGGAAGGCGGTTTCCAGCGCGCCTTCGTCATGCTGCATGGACGGGGCGGCGAGGATGGCGTCATCCAGGGCCTGCTGGAGTCACTGGGGATTCCCTACACCGGCAGCGGCGTGCTGGGGTCGGCGCTGAGCATGGACAAGTTGCGCAGCAAGCGGGTCTGGCAGGCGGAGGGTCTGCCCACCCTGCCCCTGGTCCGCCTGGGAGAGAAGAACGGAGCCGAGGTGATCGAGCGGCTGGGCCTGCCACTGGCGGTCAAGCCGGCGCGGGAGGGTTCCAGCATCGGCATCAGCAAGGTGACGGACCTGGACGGGCTGCTGCCTGCCTGGCGGGAGGCGGCGCGTCACGACCCGCTGGTGATCGCCGAACCCTGGATCGAAGGGGCCGAATACACGGTGGGAATACTGAATGGCGTGGCGCTGCCGGTGATACGCATCGAGGTGGCGGCGGAGTTCTACGACTACCATGCCAAATACCGGGCGGAAGAGACCCGTTATCACTGTCCGAGCGGGCTGTCGGAGGCCCAGGAGCGGGAGATGCAACAGCTCGCCCTGCATGCCTTCGAGGCGCTCGGGGGTGAGGGATGGGGACGCGTGGACCTGCTGAGAGACGGGGCCGGTGACGTCTGGTTGATGGAGAGCAACACCCTGCCCGGTATGACCGACCACAGCCTGGTACCCATGGCGGCAAAGGCGGCGGGGATCGATTTCGACGAGCTGGTGTGGCGGATCCTGGTGGACAGCGTCGAGTACCGGCCGGCGGAGGGGATGGATGTTCGGCAGGCGCGGTAGCAAACGGCAGGCGAGCCGGGCGGTGACCGGAGAAGAGGGCCGCCGCCGGTTCGATCCACGTCCGCTGGGCTGGGTTGCGGCCACGGTCATGTTCGCCGCAGCGCTGGTCTGGGGAGGTGAGAGGCTGTTGCAGCCGGAGGTTCTGCCGCTGCGCTCGGTGCAGGTGGAAGGCGCGTTCCACCACGTCACCCCTGACGAGATCCGGATGGTGATGAAAGGGTTTGCCACCGCCGGCTTCATCCACGTGGACACCGAGGCGGTGCGGCGGGAGGTGGAGGCGTTGCCCTGGGTCGCGCAGGCGACGGTGGTGCGCTTGTGGCCGGACCGGCTGCGCATCGTGGTGAAGGAGCAGCGGGCAGTGGCGCTCTGGGGGCAGGATGGATTGGTAAGCCCGGACGGGCGGATCTTTTCTCCGCCACCGGCCAGTTATCCCTCAGGGCTGCCGTTTTTCCAGGGTCCACCGGGGATGCAACAGGCGATGGTGCGGCGCTATGGAGAGATGCAACGGATCCTCGCCCCCCTGGGCTTCCAGGTGGTTCGACTGGAGCTGGATGCCCGGGGCGCGTGGCGGCTGGGTCTGGACAACGGCATGGCGTTGATGTTGGGGCGCCAGGAGAAGAGTCATGAGCGGCTGCTGCGCTTCGTGAGGAGTTACAACAGGGTTCTGGCCACCCGAGTGGAGCAGATCGAGCAGGTGGATCTGCGTTATACCAACGGGTTCGCGGTGCGCTGGAAGCCGGCTGGGGACGAGAGCAAGGAAATGAACAATGTCTAAGAAAGCGGAAAAGAATCTGATCGTGGGGCTGGATATCGGCACCTCCAAGGTGGTCGCCATCGTGGGTGAGATCAACCCCGAAGGGGGGATAGAGATCATCGGTATCGGGTCCCATCCCTCCCGGGGGCTGAAGAAGGGAACGGTGGTCAACATTGAGTCCACGGTGCAGTCCATCCAGCGGGCCGTGGAGGAGGCCGAACTGATGGCCGGCTGCCAGATCCACTCGGTGTTCGCCGGCATCGCGGGCAGCCACATCCGCAGTCTCAACTCCCACGGCATCGTTGCCATCCGCGACAAGGAGGTGACCCAGGGGGATGTGGATCGGGTGCTGGACGCCGCGCGCGCGGTGGCCATCCCGGCGGACCAGAAAGTGCTGCACACCCTTCCGCAGGAGTACATCATCGATGATCAGGAGGGGATCAAGGAGCCCATCGGCATGTCGGGGGTACGCCTGGAGGCCAAGGTGCACATGGTGACCGGGGCGGTGAGTGCGGCGCAGAACATCGTCAAGTGTGTCCGCCGCTGCGGGTTGGAGGTGGACGACATCATCCTGGAGCAGCTCGCCTCCAGTTACGCCGTGCTCACCGAGGACGAGAAGGAGCTGGGGGTGTGCCTGGTGGACATCGGCGGTGGCACCACCGACATCGCCGTATTCACCGACGGAGCCATTCGCCACACGGCGGTGATCCCCATCGCCGGGGATCAGGTGACCAACGACATCGCGGTGGCGTTACGCACACCGACCCAGAACGCCGAGGAGATCAAGCTGAAATACGCCTGCGCCCTCACCCAGCTGGCCACCTCGGAGGAGACCATCGAGGTGCCTGGCGTCGGAGAGCGCGAGTCCCGGCGGCTGGCCCGCAAGGTGCTCGCCGAGGTGGTGGAGCCACGGTACGAGGAGCTGTTCATGCTCATTCAGGCGGAACTGCGGCGCAGTGGTTTCGAGGAGCTCTGTGCGTCCGGCGTGGTGCTGACCGGGGGATGTTCCAAGATGGAGGGAGCGGTGGAGCTGGCGGAAGAGATTTTTCATATGCCGGTACGGCTGGGGACGCCACAGGCCACGACGGGTCTGGCCGATGTGGTACGCAATCCCATCTACGCCACCGGCGTGGGGCTGTTGCTGTTCGGGCACGAGCACTGGAGCAGCAGTGGGGAGACACAATCACTGGATACGGGAGTCAAGGGGATATGGCAGCGGATGAAGGCATGGTTCACAGGTAATTTCTAGCGGGTCGAAGACGGTCAACCGGTTTATTGCAAATTGAATCTTGAAGAGGAGAAGTGACATGTTTGAACTAATGGACTCTTTCAGTCAGAGCGCGGTCATCAAGGTGCTGGGCGTCGGTGGCGGTGGCGGCAACGCCGTCGAGCACATGGTGCAGCAGAACCTCGATGGCGTGGATTTCATCTGTGCCAACACCGACGCGCAGGCGTTGCGTGGGTCGTCGGCGCGTACGGTGCTGCAGCTGGGCAACAACATCACCAAGGGGCTGGGTGCCGGGGCCAACCCCGAAGTGGGTCGCGAGGCGGCAATGGAGGATCGGGACCGGATCACCGAGGTGATCGACGGCGCCGATATGCTGTTCATAACAGCCGGGATGGGCGGCGGAACCGGTACCGGCGGTGCCCCGGTGGTGGCCCAGATCGCCAAGGAGATGGGTATTCTCACCGTGGCGGTGGTGACCAAGCCGTTCCCCTTCGAAGGGAAGAAGCGTGCCGAAATCGCCGAGGCGGGCATCGAAGAGCTGCGCGGCTATGTGGACTCGCTGATCACCATCCCGAACGAAAAACTGGTGCCGGTACTGGGCAAGACCATGACCCTGCTGGATGCCTTCAAGGCGGCCAACGACGTGCTGCTGGGCGCGGTGCAGGGCATCTCCGAGCTGATCACCCGGCCTGGCCTGATCAATGTGGACTTCGCCGACGTGCGCACCGTGATGTCCGAGATGGGCATGGCGATGATGGGTTCCGGTATCGCCTCCGGTGAGGATCGGGCCCGCCTGGCGGCCGAGGCGGCGGTCTCCAGTCCTCTCCTGGAGGATATCAATCTGCTGGGGGCCCGCGGCATCCTGGTCAACGTGACCGCCGGTATGGACATGTCCATCGGTGAGTTCGAGGAGGTGGGCAACACGGTCAAGGAGTTCGCCTCCGACAACGCCACCGTGGTGGTCGGCACCGTGCTGGAGCCGGAGATGGAGGGAGAGATGCGCGTCACCGTGGTGGCCACCGGTCTGGGCAAGCCTGCGGTGGAGCAGGAGCTGGACAAGAAGGTCAAGCTGGTGCAGAACACCAAGACCGGTGAGATGGACTACAGCAAGCTGGAGCGCCCCACCGTGATCCGCAACAAGAGCGCGGCCAGTGGCGGTTCCCGGTACGGGGTGGCAGCCGCCGAGGAAGGCTCGATGGACTACCTCGACATACCCGCCTTCCTGCGCCGGCAGGCGGACTAGTCTCCCCCCTTTTGGCAGCGGCCGATACCTGGCGGTATCGGCCGCATGTCCTGATGAATCGAGGGGTCCGGGTTGGTGTCCCGGAAGGCTCCGTGCCTTTCCCTGTGTGCCTTGGGAATGGTACCCCTTGTCAACGTGGCTCCGTTAAAATATCCTGCATCCAAACGATAACAAAACCGATCTCTCTCTTTCGCGGGGGAGTCTCGTAACAACTGTCTGACCTGTCATATCCCGGGGGGGAACCACGACGGATGTTTTTGCCTGTCAATGCCTTGTCCAGCGCGTTGATACCGGCGGGTTTCCGCCGCCAGCTGGCTGTCGCCTTTACTGTGGTCAGCGTCTGCCTGGCGGTGGTGCTGTCGGTATCCATGTCCAGCCTCTCCAGCTGGAAGGTGCAGGAGATCATGATCGACGAGGCGCACAAGATCACTGCCATGTTTGCACAGCAGAGCACCTTTGCGCTGCTCTATGGCAGCAAGGAGGGGGCGAAGATCCCCATCCGGGCCATCCTCGATTTTCCCGGAGTGCATGGCCTGGCGCTGTACGACGCGGAGCACAACCTGCTCTACTCCGAGGGGGTGGAAGATGTCATCAATACGAAGTATTGGCCCACCCAATTGGAGCTCCAGGGAGAGACCAGGGATGCATGGTATTTCATTGCCCCGGTCTATGTTCCCGGCAACATGCAGAATCGGGGCCCGGCCGTCACCGAGGTGAACAGTGACAGGAAACTGATCGGCTATGTCCGTCTGGTGATGGGCAAGGAGAGTCTGCGCGAGATGGAGCGGGACATCCTGGGCCGAAACCTGTTCGCCTCTTTCGTGCTGGCGGGTGTCCTCCTGCTGGTTCTGCTCATCATCGTGCGTCGCGTGACGGAGCCGCTGAGTGGGCTGGCGGCGGCCATGCAGCGCGCGCAGGCGGGAGAGAAGGGGGTGCGTGCCCACATCCATGGAGCGAGGGATATCGTCGCCATGGGGGAGACCTTCAACAGCATGATGGAGGTGCAGGAGAAGCATGAGACCGAGTTGAAGGTGGCCCGTGACGCCGCGCTCGAGCTGGCCCGCGTGAAAAGTGAATTTGCCGCCAACGTCAGCCACGAGCTGCGCACGCCGCTCAACGGGGTGCTGGGAATGCTGGAGCTGCTGCGCGACATGGGCCTGACCGCCAAGCAACGGGAATATGTGGAGGTGGCCCACAACTCGGGCGAGTCCCTGCTGGCCCTGATCGACGGCATCCTGGACTTCTCACGCATCGACGCGGGCAAGCTGCAACTGGAACCGGTGGATTTCGTCTTGCGGGAGGTGCTGGAGGATGTGATTCAGCTGCTCGCCACCCAGGCCCAGAGCAAGGAGCTCGATCTGGGGTATCTCATTGCCCGGGACGTGCCCACCAGCTTGCGGGGAGATCCCCGTTGCATCCGTCAGGTCCTGCTCAATCTGGTAGGCAATGCCATCAAGTTCACCGCCAAGGGAGAGATCGCCATCGAGGTGCGTGTCCAGCAGGGAGAGGCGGGCGGATCCCTGCTGCGCTTCGATATCAGCGACACCGGCTGTGGCATCCCCGAGGAGTTGCAGCAGACCATCTTCGAACCATTTTCCCAGGCCGACGGCTCCACCGCCCGGGCTGCGGGGGGGGCAGGACTGGGACTGACCATCAGCCGGCAGTTGGTGGACTTCATGGGGGGAGAGATCGATCTCCTGAGTGTGCCGGGAGAGGGTAGTACCTTCTGGTTCACCATTCCGCTGGAGCGCGCTACGCTGGGAGAGGAACTCATCCCCCAGCATCATGTGGAAACCGGTGAGGGGCCGCTGTTGATCGTCGACGACAGCCATATCGGACGCCAGTACCTTGCCCAGATGATGGAAGGGTGGGGCATGGAGTACGATGTGGCTGCCTCCGGCCAGGAGGCGTTGGTGAAGCTGCGCCGCGCCAGCGCCGGGCAGCACCCTTTCAAGCTCGCCGTCATCGATCTTTCCATGCCGGAGATGGAAGAGCTTCAGCTGGTCCGGGAGATGGCCGGCGACCCGGGTATCGTCCCGCTGAAGCTGATTCTGCTCGGTTTTCACCCCTGCCAACAGAGAAGGGATCCCCATCTCGGCATCATGGAGTGTCTGGTCAAGCCGGTTCGCGAACCGTTGCTTTTCGACGTTGTCAGCACGACTCTCCACTCCCCCTGGCAGGCAGCCGGGGCCGATGCCCCGTCGCATTCCGGGGAGCTGCCGTCGCCGGATGGGGGCATCATTCTGGTAGGGGAGGACAATCGGGCCAACCAGCTGGTGATTCGGGGAATGCTCGAGCGGTTGGGTTTCCGGGTGGAGATTGCGGTCAACGGAGAAGAGGTGGCCGCAAAGGCGGAGCGAAATCACTACGATTTGATTCTGATGGACTGCCAGATGCCGGTGGTGGACGGGTATACCGCCACCTCTGTCATCCGGGAACGGGAGGGGCAGGGGAGGCACACCCCCATCATCGCGATGACCGCCAACGTTCAGGATGAGGACATCCAGCACTGCATGGCCGTGGGGATGGACGATTTCCTGTCCAAACCGATCAAGCTGGAGGTGCTGAAGGCCAAGTTGCACCACTGGCTGCATGCAGCAACCGGGAATCCCGGCGAAGGCGATCGATTGCCTGTCCTCGACAAGGGTGTGTTGAACGAGTTGCGCGACAATATCGGGGACAATCTGGCGGGGCTCTTCGAGGTCTTTCTGGAGGATATTCCCGCCTATATCCAGGCGGTGGAGAAGAGCATCGACAACGGTGATCCCGCTGCGCTGGTGGAAGCGGCGCATGCCATCAAGGGCAGCTGCAGCAACATCGGTGCGAAAAGGATGGCGGAGATTGCACGACAACTCGAGTTGCAGGGGCGTCGGGGCTCCGTAAACGATGCGGCACCTCTGGTTTCCGGTTTGCGGGCCGAGCTGACGAGGGTCAGGGACGCATTGCAGAAAGAACAGGGCCAACGGCGGCATCAAAACCAGCCCCATGTCGTCGAAGCCGACGAAAATCCGCCTTGCGTGCTGATCGTCGACGACGATCGGGGGATGCGTTTCGCCCTGCGCAGGGTGGTGGAGAGCGTGGGCTATCAGGTGGAAGAGGCGGCCAACGGCTCCCAGGCCATCGTTTTCTGCGAGCGTCAGGTCCCCGATCTCATCCTGATCGATGCGCTGATGCCGCGCATGGACGGCTTCGCCGCTTGCATGAAGATTCGGGAGAAACCGGATTGCCGGCGGATCCCGGTATTGATGATCACTGCGCTCGATGATGAAGCCTCCATCGAAAGGGCCTTCAAGGCGGGGGCGACGGACTACATCCCCAAGCCGGTGCACTTCGGGTTGCTGCGGCAACGTATCACCCGACTGCTGGAGGCCAGCCAGGCGGAAAAACGGGTGCACCAGCTGGCCTATCACGACTCCCTGACCGAGCTTCCCAACCGCACCCACTTCATGGAGCGTTTCGCCTCGGTGCTGCAGAGGCAGCGGCCCAACGGGGAGCGGGTCGCGCTGCTGTTTCTCGACCTGGATCGCTTCAAGCTGATCAACGATACCCTGGGGCACGACACGGGCGATCAGCTGATACGGGCCGCATCCGGCCGCATCTCCGGCTGTGTTCGTGATGGCGACCTGGTGGCACGCCTGGGAGGAGACGAGTTCACCATTCTTCTGGAGGGGATCCACTCCACCGAAGAGGC